>OJOH01000005.1_pt1 | contig 269422 bp, 230 predicted proteins | sample 1598201 | NCBI WGS metagenome assembly OJOH01 (sample SAMN03922462, study PRJEB24848) | human gut metagenome | isolation source: stool sample | host: Homo sapiens | place: Germany | collected 2009-11 | reverse complement strand
CTTACCTAATCCCTTGCCAGTGGGATATTTACTAAGCAGCTTGTACGGGCGCACATACGGCACTGTATGAATCTGTCTGTCTGCCGTCAATCCAGAACGAAGTCTTTCCCCGCACAGAATCCCGGCCACCCAACAGCGGAGCGAACGTCTCGTCGAATTCGTATACCTGCGTCGAATCGAGCCGTGCCCCATGGAAAAAGAACATGCGCCCCAAATCGTCGTTCACGGCATTGATCACGACCGATGGATCGGAAAGGGTACGGGCCATATATTTGCGGAAATTCTTTTTCGGGAAATTCTTCCGTTCCGCCGAAGGTATCGTCTCCCACATAACCCTCACGGCGGGTTCGACAGACGCCTCGGCCTGTGCGACCAGCGTTTCGAGGTTCGCGATACCAAGCAACGAACCGGTTTCATCCGTCTCGAACTCAACGACACAAGGCCCCGTGGCCGACACGATCGCATCGTGCACCAGCTGGTCCTCCTTATCGGTGGTCATGTAATCGCCGTATGTCAGACGGATCTTGTAACGGTCCTTGGTCTGAGAAAGGATTTCGAATACACGCCGTTCGCTTTGTCGGTATACGAGCGTCGTATCGCCTTGATCATCTATCTTGAACTTCTCCTCCCGAGCCTCATAGGCATACTTGTCTCCCGGAGTCCAATAGGCGCAGATCTGCACCGAGGAATCCGGCATGATCTGGGCTCGCAAAACCGACAACCCCTCTGTCAAACAGCAGAGTGCACATAAAAACCATTTCATCGTACAGAATAGTTAAAGATCTTTTAAACATTCACGAATCACCTGCTCGTCCACGCCCCGCTCCTTGAGTCTGCGAATCGCCTCGCTTACCCTTTGCGGCCGTTCCAACCGTTCGTAAAGCATATCCAGAATTTCATGCAATACTTTTTTCAGTCGGACCGGACCGTCCGGCGTATCGTAATCCATATCTCCGAATGTCGAAGTATGCCGATGGAGGACGAGATAATAAGTACCGGCGATCAGCAACGATGCGATTTGCCGGAACGGCGTTTTCTCCCCCCCCTCGCGAATTGCCGTTCATAGGCTTCGTAAGCTTCCCGATAGTACGTTTCCCGATTTGCGGCGGCACGGCATGTCGTATCGTTTACATCGGTAATCTCCCAGACCAGCAGTCTCTGCATCTCCGGACTGTTGTAAAGAAAATCGGTCATTCGTGCGAACATCCTTTCCAAAGCGGAACGCTCTCCGCGTTTCAAGGCTTTGTTGCCGAACAAATCGTGCATCCAATAATCAATCGTGCGGATGTAACAGTCGAAAACCTGTTCCAAAGATCCGAACTGCCGCAGCACGACATTGGGATCCGTTTTGGCTTCGCGGGCTATATCCATCAATGTGATATGGGTAAAATCCTTTTCTTGGAGAATCCGGCCGACAGCCGACAGAATATCGGCCTGCACCTGTTTATTGGTTCGACGGCGGCGGAGCGTCCCCTTCGTTGACTGGTTTTCCTTCATTCCGGTCATGTTTCCCTGTTCCGACTTTACAAAAATAAACTTTTGCCTTCATTTTAACAAATTTAATTTGATAAAACCAAGAGAGCATCTTTTTTATTTCAGTAATTCTTTCTTCCCGCCGATTGCAAAACGAACAGCTCCGAATAAATCGACCTCAACAGGACGAATTGTTTTCCAGTGGAAATTTGTTTTATCGGAAAATAAACACACCTTTGTCGCGGTCGGAATCATACAGATCCGATTTTTAACGGAATTCGATGAATTAAAAAATAAGACCACATGAAACACATCATTATCGGAGGAGTCGCCGGAGGCGCGACAGCGGCGGCAAGAATTCGCCGGACAGACGAGAAAGCCGAAATCTTCCTGCTCGAAAAGGGTAAATACATTTCGTACGCCAACTGCGGGCTGCCATATTACATCGGCGGAACGATCGCCGAACGGGAGAAACTGTTCATGCAGACACCGGCTTCGTTTGCCAAACGTTTCAATATCGACGTGCGGGTCGAGAACGAAGTAATCGGGATCGACACGACGAAAAAGCGAGTCGAAGTACGCCGTGCAGACGGATCCACCTATACGGAAAACTACGACAAAATGCTGCTTTCACCCGGCGCTTCCCCCGTGCGTCCGCCTTTGAAAGGCATAGAAATCGAAGGCATATTCACGCTCCGCAACATCGAAGATACCGATCGGATCAAAGAGCATATATCTTCGCACCGAATCGGGAGTACAGTCATCGTCGGAGCCGGATTCATCGGATTGGAGATGGCCGAGAACCTGCACCGCACGGGAGCCGAAGTATCTGTCGTGGAAATGGGCAATCAGGTGATGGCTCCAGTCGATTTTTCAATCGCGGCCCATGTACACCAGCACCTGTCGCAAAAAGGTATCAAACTCTATCTCGAACGCAGCGTCGAACGATTCGAGCGCCAAGGCGAAAAGATCGAGGTTTTCTTCTCTACCGGAGAAAGCATTACAACCGATATAGTTCTTCTGTCTATCGGGGTTCATCCGGAAACAACATTGGCCAAGGCCGCCGGACTGAAGATCGGCGAAACGGGCGGCATCTGGGTAGACGATTACCTGCAAACTTCGGCAACGGATGTTTACGCAGTGGGCGATGCCATTGAATTTCCGCATCCACTGACAGGCAAACCGTGGCTGAACTATTTGGCCAACCCTGCCAACCGCCAGGGACGCATCGCCGCCGACAATATGGTCTTCGGCAATACGACAAAATACGAAGGAGCCATAGGCACTTCCATTGCCAAGGTATTCGACATGACAGTAGCTTCGACAGGACTCGCAGCGAAACGGCTCAAACAGTCCAGTATTCCGTATGCCAGTTCGACGACACATTCGGCATCGCACGCCGGATATTATCCCGATGCACTTCCGCTGACCATCAAGCTCACGTTCGACCCAGCAAGCGGCAAACTCTACGGAGGTCAATGCGTTGGCTACGAAGGAGTGGACAAGCGCATCGACCAGATTGCACTAATCATCAAAAACGGCGGCACGGTATATGACCTGATGAAAGTCGAACACACTTACGCACCACCTTTCTCCTCGGCCAAGGACCCGATCGTCATCGCGGGCTATACGGCGAACAATATTATCAGCGGAGCAATGCCCATAGTGACATGGCGGCAGATTGCAGGAGCCGATCTCAGCGACATCCTGCTGCTCGACGTGCGCATCCGCGAAGAGCATGCCTTCGGGGCCATTCCCGGGTCGGTCAACATTCCGCTCGAGGAACTCCGCAGCCGGCTCGGCGAATTACCACACAATAAAGCCATCTATGTCTATTGTGCCGTCGGCCTACGCGGATACTTGGCGGTAAAAATTCTGTCAGGACACGGATTCCGCAACGTGAAGAACCTGTCGGGTGGTTACAAGACCTATTCGACGGCGATCGAGCCGATCGTAACCCGGACTGCCGCAACCGCTATGGACAGACGAATGGATACGGATACCCGACTCGGCAGCAAACGCATGAAGACCTTAAGAATAGACGCATGCGGATTGCAATGCCCCGGTCCGGTTATGAAAATCAAGCAAGCGATCGACTCAATCACCGAAGGCGAAAGGATCGAAATAGTCGCTACCGATGCCGGATTCTCGCGAGATGCGCAAGCATGGTGCGACACCACAGGCAATCGGCTCATCAGCAACTCGGAAGAGAAGGGGAAATATACGGTCATCATCGAAAAAGGTTCATCCGGAGCATCCACGATGCCACTCGAGCACGACGCTAAGGGCAAGACGCTGATTATGTTCAGCGATGATTTGGACAAAGCGCTGGTGACCTTCGTACTGGCCAACGGCGCGGCAGCCACCGGACAGCCGGTGACGATATTCTTCACCTTCTGGGGATCAAGAAAATCGCCAAACCGAAGACGAAAAAGGACATCTTCGGACGCATGTTCGACATGATGCTGCCGTCGTCATCGCTCAAATTACACCTTTCGAAAATGAATATGTTCGGGATCGGCAACCGGATGATGCGCCGCATCATGAAGCGGAAAGGAATCGACTCGCTCGAAACGCTGCGCCGGCAGGCTATCGACAACGGCGTGGAATTCATCGCCTGCCAGATGTCGATGGAGGTGATGGGCGTCCAGCGCGAAGAATTGCTGGACAACGTGACCGTAGGCGGTGTTGCCACCTACATGGAGCGTGCCGGGAAAGCGAACGTGAACCTATTCATTTGAATCCATTATGACAACGCAGTTATCGAAAGGATACCGGCCGATGTTGTCGGGAACAGAAACCGGAGTCTCAGGCGGCTACCGGACACCTGTTGTAAAATTCCATGTATGACCGAACAAAAGTCGCATTCAATAAATTCATTTTCACAAATTCGCCACCGCCAGATTGTTCCGGCGGTGGCGAATTTGTTTTCAGAGATTCGTCGGATAGCCGTTCCTGCTTAAACGGCTATTAAGAATATATAACGATCATTCATAGTTTCAAAAATGGAATTTGACGGACAATCCGAAATTCCAGAATCCGGGATCAAAGAAGCCGTCATGTCCACCGCCGATCACGGCTCCGACCACAGGACGGTAATCCACCTCCAAAGAGATCGGGGCATTTTTGAAATGACAGCCGAAAGCGCAGGAGCCGGCCAGACCGAGTAAAAAACCCGAATCGTCAAAGTCATAAAGCCCCAAGGCTCCACCCACACCGGCATTCAGATACCAATCGCAAGTCCGGGGTGTCCAATTCCACCGGCAGCAGCGCCAATTATAGATTCCCGTAACGGACAGTCCTTCAAAATGAGGAGTCGCCAACGTGAATTGCAAAAAATTCCGAGACGAAAGATCGCGTTGATAAAGAAATTCCACGCCATCTCCCAACCGTAATCCCACGGCGTTTTTCTCTTGAGCCAAAACCGTCTCGAAAGCGAACAAACTGCAAACAAAAACCAATAAAATCTTTTTCATAAAACAATTATACGTATAACGATTTACATGGAATTATCACCGGCCACTCAATCGTCATCATCCTCGTCATCGTCGTAATCATCGTCATGATATCTCCCGTATTTCCGCTTCCCATATTTCGGGTGTTTCTTATACCCGTGCTTGTGCGGATGATACTTCCCATGTCGTTTGCAATAGGAGTCGTAATGCTCGTGCCAGTAATCGCTATGACAATGCACCCGATCATAGAACGGAGCACAATACGACGACTCGGGACCGATTCCCAGTTCGATCAGAATCCGCCCCCAGCCCTCACTCTTATAACGTCTGTAATAATCACAGATATCGCGCATGCTTCGTCCCGAGGTTCGGGCGATCTCCAGCGCAAGGCCCACATGCCCCCAATCTCTGCCGCAACGCCGGTAATAATTATTGAGCGATTCTGCCGAAATATCGTATTCCACGCAGAGGCGCCGACAGAAATCCGACAAATCGACCGAAGCATACCGATTGGCATTTCCGATAAAGACGGAAAGCCTGTTTTGTGCGGACAAAGAGCAAGCGAATACCGCAAAAAATAGCAGCAAACCGATTTGTTTCATAGGTAAATCGTTCTATTAAAACAGATGATATAATACGAACAGCTGCCAAGCGAATTTTTCATTTGCCTGTCGGCATGCCTATGCAAACGAATCTATTTCAGCAAAGTGCCGTCTTCCCGGATTTTGAGAATCACCTCCCTGCCATCTTCCGCTTCCAGCTCGATTCGATAATAATTCCCATCTGGTGTTTCTACCATTCCCGGCTCATCGTCGGCTTCATAACCGACATAATTATCGTTAATTGCCTGCTGGATCGCAGTTTTAACGGCTTCCGGAAGAGTATCCGGACTGATCTCCCAGGATGTGGAAAGCCAATTTCCGTTGTTGTCAAAAAGCACCTTCTTGGCAACTCCGTCGTGGATGATATCCACCTCAAACTGTCCGTGTTCCCGGTCCGTTTCTACGATTTCGGATGCCGCATATTTCTCCTGCAGAAAATTTTTCACCCCTTCGGGAAGTTCAACCGGCAGGTAATCCTCGGAATCATCCTCCGAATCTTCCACCGCCTTGATCAGAATTCCCTCCGCGTTGTAATAAAGATCCATTTCCCGCGAGCCCTGCTCCACCTCCAAAACATAGACCGGTTCCATGCTTTCACGTTCTATCATATCCACATCATCCGGCCTCCACGATCTATATTCGCTGTTCTGGAAGGCGTTTTTGACGGCTTCGGGCAAAGCCGCATAAGGCAGGTCCGTTTCGGTCATCAGCCAAACGGCATCGAAAGTAAACCAGGCCTCGGATTCATAATTCTGGTCCTGGAAATCCGCAATGTAATAATTACCCCGGGTTTTCCATTTCGGACTGGCTTCAGGATATTTTTGAGAAAACGCAGACTGCAATTTTTCGGGAACTTTCAAGTTGTCATCATCGTCATCACAACTTTGCATAGCCGCTCCGCATACTCCTAAAGCGAGCATCAGAAAATACATTTTCAGTTTCATAACAAAAATAATTTGAAGTTAGGTAAGACAAAGATATGAAACCCGAACCACATAAACAAATATCTGAAATTCACCTTCACATCGCTGAAAATCGGGCATCGGTCGAAAAATATTATCCGGATCGCATCATCCGATTCAAATCATACAACTTGTAATTATTCGCCTTTCAAAATTTTTCCACATTTGGATTTCTCGCCGGAAATCGCCATATTTATTATTTTGTCGTCAATACCAGTTCTCGTAGAAATATTCTAAAAAAAGATAGGATGGCTTTAGCCATCCTATCCCAGTGAGCAATCTCGTAATTTTGAACTTTTTATTTTAATGTTTTAACACATTATAGTAAGAGATTTTCACTCGAAATTATTTGTCGGTTGACAAATGCCTTCCACACATTGAAGCGTTACTGGTCTGACCGTTATTAGCGTTTCAACCGCATCTTCTTGTCCTTACCTTACACTTAATGGCGGAGCGGCGCGAATATTACAGATTATAGCATTCGCCTCATTTCCAGAGAAGATTCGGCACGGGACGTTCGGGCATTGCGCACGTCATCCGGAATGATCGTCCGGGAATATACGCTGGTTTCGGCCGGCTCGGTTCGGGTGGTCATCGTCAGGGTGTTCCCGCCATTCGTCAACTCGAAATCGTAGCCGTTGCCCCAGCTCTCGCCGTCGTCGTACACTCCGGTCAGCCGGGATCCGTCAATCGAATAACGCCCGGTGTATTTAGTGTAGTTCGACGTTTCGACCTTCTGATAAAGTCCGAACGTCGCTGCCGAAGTGAATTCGACGTATACCTCGAATCCTTCGGGAGCACTCTCCGACCAGGAAGTGAGGCGCCATTCGCCTACGATTTCCGACTGAATGTTGGGGGCATCGTCGTCATCCGAACAGCTTGCGGCGAAAATGCCGAGCAGGGAGAAAACGAGCAGATGATAAAGATGTTTTTTCATTGCAAGCACTGTTTTTATAACCAACCTCCGTTTGCTGCGCCGGCCGAACGGGCGATGACGGCGAATTCCTTGGTGATGACCATGCCGCCCATCACGACGCCCGTTCCGGGTTTCGTACCGCCGGCTATCGCCGAAACCTTGATTTTGGCCGATCCGGGTTTCGTGCATTTGATCATCAGTTTTCCATTATACATTTTGGGAGCCGCCTTAATACCAAGCTTTTCCATGTCCTTGGCCGACATCTGGATATCGGTGTAGGTAAGGTCTTCGGCACCCTGTCCGAAATGCTGCGTCAGCGGAATGAGCTGCACCTCGCCCAATGCGACCCGCAGACAGGGCGTCCCTTCGATCTGCATGAGCAACTGATAAGCGTCCGTAATGCCGGTGCCCATTTTGCCGCGGTAAATCGACACGTCGGCGATCGTGGCCTTCGAGCCTTCGCCCAGCCGGGAGTCGATTTCATTGACCGAGGTGAGCAGCATGGTCTTGAATTCGTCGAGCGAGTATCTCTTCCCTTTCTCCAGGGCATAGGAGAGGCCGAGTGCGGCTACGCCCGAGACGTGCGGGCAGGCCATCGAGGTTCCCTGCATGTAGCCGTAATCCGCTCCGTTGCTCGTTTCGGAGCAGAGTGTCGAGAGTACGCCGGCCTTCTCGCCGCCGCTCAGACCGCTCGTTTCGCCGCCGGGAGCCGCGATATTGCAGCCGGGACCGTAGTTGGTGTAGTTGGCCGGCAGGTAGTCGGGCGAGAACGAGGTGACCGAGATATAATCACGATAGCCTGCCGGATAGCCGGACATGGCTGTCGATTCGTTGCCGGCGGAAAAAACGATCAGTCCGCCGTCGAGGGCCTCGCAGTTCTTCTGGGCGGCGAAGTACTGAAGCGCCTCGTAATCCATCGGCGATTGTTTGATGAACATGTTGTCCGACGTGTATATTCCCGCCTTGATGCCCCACGAGCACTGGAGGATGGAGGCACCGTGATCCGCGGCGTATTTTACGGCACGGCTCGACACGAGGGCGTCACCCGTCAGGTCTCCCGAGAAGATCTGACACGACATGAGACGCACACCGTCTCCCTTGCCCGTACCTCCGGCCACGCCGCAGACGCCGATGCCGTTGTTATTGACGGCGGCTACCGTGCCCGCAACGTGCGTTCCGTGTCCCGAATCGCCCTTCTGACCCCATGAAATGGGACCGTCGGCAGCGAAGTTCCATCCGTGAATGTCCTGGTTCTTGTATTCGGGCGAAGGGTTCGGATTGATCCACATGTTGGCCGCCAGATCCGGATGAGTGTATTTCACCCCTTCGTCCACGATGGCGACGATGACTTCGGGATTACCTGCCGTGAGCTTCCATGCGTCGGCCACATTGATGTCGGCTCCGGCCACCGATGTAGTGGCAACGGCCTGGTCGGCATTGTTGATGTAATGCCACTGCCAGAAAAGATTCGGGTCGTTGAAATCCGCTGTAACCAAAGCGCGGGTCTGGCCGTTCGCCGTTGCTTGAAACGGATAGGTTTTGCAGTCGGAAGCCCGGTAGAGACGGGTGCGGAACTGTACTTTCGAGATTTCGGCGACATCTGCGAGTCTCTCGGCCGCCTTGTCGAGATCCTCTTCCGATGCGAACCCGAGCACATACCATCTGTGAAGCCCTGCCGCACGGGTGCGGGCCTCGTGTTCGCCGGCTTCGGGGAAGACGCGCTCCAGCGAGGTGACGTGCAGGTCGTTCAGGATGTCATCGACGGATTCGATGCCCGAACGGGTCAGCGCCGAACGGGTCTTGGCCGCATTCAACGCATTCTGTTCGAGACTGGGAATGGCTTCTTCGCCAAATTTTACGATGAGCGAACCGGCCACGGCGTCGTCCGACGTATTGCAGATTTTGTCCGAAGTCTCGATTTCGGGAGCGGAATCCCCGCGGTTCGGTATTTCCTGCATGGGATCCGTCGAGCAGGCGGCCAGCAGCAGGGAGGCGAAAATCAGGAGTTTCGTTTTGTTATGCATATATCATGCTGATTTTTGAGTCCGGCAGGTTGTTTTTGGCTTGGAAAAAAGGGAGAGGCCGACACTTGCCGGACGACCGGCCTCTCCCGATCCGATATTACTTGAGCGTGATTTCGGCAGCGGCCGTTTTCCGGAAGCGGAGTTCCGATCCCGAACCGTTCGCACGCTGCACAGCGTCGCTGAATCCGACCGTAGCCCTTACGACTTTCGCTTCAGGAGCCGATGCGGGCAGGAATCCTTTCGCATAGTCGGTCGGTACGGTTTTGACGGAACCGCGTTCTGCGGAAACGGAGAATTCGAGCCGTTCGACGTAATTCCGCGGCTGCCGGAGTCCTGCGGCCATTCGGCGCAATTCTGCAATCCGCTCTGCGGCCAGTTCGGGAATGCCGCCCATATCCTTGGCGGGATCGACGAGCAACATGTCCGTAAGGATCGAATAGGGGGTCGTCGTACTCAACGTATACAGATAACGGAACGTGGCCCCCTGCTCGACATAGTTCGGGGTGGGCACGAAATAGATGTAACCGTCGGCCACGGCGCCTCCGATGAACGGATAATTGACCGCATAGAGGGCTTCGGGGTTCTCCTCCGAGACGCAGCCGGCGAGGATGTCCTCTCCGTTGATGACACCGATCGGCGTTTGCGAAAGAAGCGGGGAGATAGCGCCGGTTATGCCTGCGAGCGGAGCAGTGGAGGGAACGTAGACCGCCGGAATCCGACCGCCTTCGTCAAACTCAACCCCGGGGAGTCCCGTGATGGTCAGCAGATCGGCCGAACTGTCGTCCGCCGGATCGTCTTCGATGGTCACCGTGCCGATCTTCCGGCGCATCGGCTTCTCATCCATGACGTTGACGGCATAATAGTTCCATTCGGTCGAAATCAGGTACTCCTTCGAGGGCTGCTCTTTCTGCGGCAGGAAGTCCGAGTAGAGGAACTCGCTCTCCAATCCCGGGTTGTATTTGCCGGTGGTCTTGATGGATGCCGTGAAGAGTTTGCTGGCATATCCGTTGTAAGCCAGTCCGGCGAACGTGTACTCCGTGTCGCCGTTCAGCCCCGTGAGCATGACGCTGTAATGTCCGCCGTTGATGGCGTCGAGCTGCTCTTTGGTGAAATCCTTGCCCTCCTCTTTGAGGAAAGCCGTCATGTCCAATCCTTGGATGTCTTTTGTCTTGAAGACTCCGTGTTTGACAGATTCAATCCCCTCGCCATAGGCCCAGAATTTCGCCGCATTGTCCGTCGTAATGCCTTGTCCCGCGAATTCGTTCGTGGCTTCGAGCCCGATGTTGAGAATGACGGAAACCTTGTCCTCGTCTCCCTTGGCGATATATCCGAACGAAATGGAGGCGTAGCCCTGCATTTTCAGATTCTGCGACGCCGTTTCGCCGCCCTCCGGATTCGCCTCTTCGTCCGAACCGTAAATGCAGCCTACAAGCGTGTACTTGCCGGTGCCGCCTTCCAGATCCTGAACGGAAATCGTCCCCGAAGCGGTGATCGTCTTGATGAGTTCCGCGGCGATCTTGCCATCGGCCATCTCCTGTGCCTTGAGGCTCGCCTCGCCGTCGCTCAAATTGCCCGTGAAGATCGCATAGCGGAACTCTCGGGTGTCCTCGGAGAGGATGGCGCCGATTTCGACGACACCGTCTGCGGGTTCGCTTTTGGTGAGGGCCACCGAGTAGTCGTAGACCCTGGCTCCAGGAAGCATGATCCGCTGCAGGCCGTTTGCGTTGGCATAGAAGAATTTTCCGGCATATTCACCTTCGCTCGGTTCGAGCACGATACCCTGCGCCGGGAAGGTAATCACGCCGTTCTTGAGCGTGCCATATTGTCCGGCCGATTCGTCCATGGCGAAATTTTCCGGTGTTTGCGATGCGATGTACCACTCGCCCATATCGGCAAAGAGGGTCAGACCGGTCGATTGGTAGGGATAATAGACCTTGTTCGGATCCGAGGCATCGACATAGGTCCAGACGTTGCGGTTCTCGTGGTTTACCTGTCCTCCGGCGAAGATGTTCATCAGCTCCGGAGTGTAGGCTTTCATGCGGTAATAGCCCTTCTTGTCCGAACGCTCGTAGATTTCAAGTTCAATTTCAGGATTCGGATTAGCATTGGGGTTGTTTATCGACGCGAAGTTGCCCAGAATGTCGTCGCGGTAGCGGCCTTTGGTCTCACCGGTCTTTTCGTCGGTGACCAATTCCCATTTGGCCAGCACGAGCGATATCGAAAGGTTCACCTTATCGGCACCGTAGATCGAAGCGTAGCGCGGATCTTCGATGTTGATATCGCAGGTGTAGGTCGTGCCCATTTGGGCTCCGGGGAAACTGATCGTAAAGGTCGTCTCGTCCTCTCCGGCATCGAATGCGATCGGCTCGACGACGAAAATATTCTCGACGTTGGACTTCACGACGACCGGAACGACGATCGGATCCACGGTGTTGCGCCGTTTGACCGTATAGGTCGCTTCGGTCTGGGTTCCCGGTTCGAACTCCAGATCGGTCCGGGTAGCCTGCTTCTTCGGGAAGTAGACACCGTAGCAATCGGGATTCTCCGCGGTTCCCTGCGTATAGTTCACGTCGTCCTCGCAGCCGGCAAGGACAAGAAGTGCCAGCAGGAACGGTAATATATGCTTGAATGTCTTCACGGTAATTTGCTTTTAGATTTGACAGCTTGATCGCAGATGGTCATCACCCGTTCCACGGCTTGACCGTTTGCGAAGGATCGGGATTGTTCTGCGTGGCGATGACGGGGTTGTTCTGCGTCTCACCGCGCGAGATCACGAAGTTCCAGTAGGGTGCACGGCCTTCCGTATTCAGCCGGTACGAGGCAGGAGAGTTGGTTCCCACATAGCCCCGTCGGGTGGACATGTCGAGCCGCTTCATGTCGAACATGACGATGCCTTCGCCCCAGAACTCGATGCGCTTCTGAAGCATCAGCTCGTTGGTGAAATTTTCAACCGACGACGACATGTTCGTACAGTCGTAACCTCCGCCCACAATGCGGTAATTGTTCATGAACTCATTGAGCAGCCGAATTCCTTCGCCAAGATTTTCATGCGCCTTGGCCTCGGCCTCGATGAAGTACATCTCCTCGACGCGCATGTAGGGATGGTCTGCGGCTCCGCCGACCTTGAAATCCTCATAAGCGCCCTGTGCCGGACGGAACTTGATGTTCGCGTAATCGGGCAGTTCATTGAAGTATTCCTTGCCCTCTTTACGGCAGCTTTTGTAGTCGTAGGACTCCTTCTCCGGGTCTTTGCGGTCGGGATCGAGCCACGAATGGCGGCGGAAGTCGCGCAGGTCGATACTGTTGTAGAGGTTGCTGTTGATGCAGCGGCAGGCGTCGTTTCCGTAGGCGCTCCACGCATTCTCCGTACTCATGTGCGCCGTGAAGCAGAACAGGTTGGCAACGCTCTCGCTCGGAAGCGCAAGGCCCCAGATCCAGGCATTGTTCGACATGGCGCTGTTGAAGCCGTTCGAGGGGTCTTCCCACTGCTCCTGCGTCAGGGGTGTACAGCCGCTGGCGTTAATGGCCAAGCGGGCGTACTCGGCAGCGGAAACATAGGCTTCGGCGTCGTTCTTGGCCGTACCGCGCTCAAGCCAGGCCCGGGCTTTCAGTCCGTAGACCAGCGCCGGACTGATCGTATACTTGTCGGGAGCCGTAAAGCCGCTCAACAGTTCTTCGGCCTTGTCCAGGTCGGGGAAGATCACTTGATCGTAGATGTCGTCGACCTTGGCACGGGGGTTGTTCTTGGCCTCGGCCTCGGTAGTCTCGGGCAGTACGATGGGCACGCCCAGCCCGAGAACCCCGGGCGCTTCGGTGTAATTGTTCTCCTTGAACTCGTACAGACGCACCAGATCGAGGTAGAACATGGCCCGATAGGCGTAGGCGAAGCCCAGATAGGACTTCTGCGTGGCGTCGAGCGTCGCGAAATCCGAGGCGTCGATCTGTTTGATGACGTTGTTGGCCGCCATGATCCACGCATAGTAGTTGTCCCACGTGAGTGCACCCACGGCATAGTCGGCGCCGAGCGCTTCGTTGGTTCCCCACTGTGCGAACCAGTCGTAACCGATATTGCCGCCGATGGCGACGTCGCCCGTCATGGATTCCGTGGCGATATGGATGGCCGGCAGGGCAAAATCCCAAGCTTGGCCATCCTTTGCATAGCCTGCGGAACCGGCCTGTACGAGCGAGGCCGGAATGCCTTCTATCAGCGTTTCGAGGGTGACCTGATCCTCGGTGGCTATTTCATAGGGGTCGGCTTCTTTGATGCAGCTGCTTGCCAGCAAAGCTGCCGCCAGCGTCGCGAGCGTTATGTTTGTCGCTTTTTTCATATGCATGTCGTTTGTCGTAAAGTGTTTGAGGCCGATTAGAATTGGATGTTGATGCCGCCCGAAATCGTTCTTACAGGCGAATAGGTGGCCTGGCTCGTCGCTCCCGAATAAGAGTAGCGGGGATCGAATCCCTGACGTTTGGACCAGTACCAGACATTCTCGCAGGCAAGGTAGACGCGCACCTTCTCGATTCCGACCTTCTTGGTGAAATTCGACGGCAGCGTGTAGCCGAAGTTGATGTTCTGCAGGTTCAGGTAGCTGGCGTCCATAAGGAAGCGATCAGACATACCGTTTTGATCCTTATCTTCATACTGCAAACGCGGGATGTTCGACGACGTATTGTCCGCCGACCATGCGTCGAGCATGTCTTTGTGCCAGTTCATACCCGTCGTCTTGTTGGCCGGCGAGTACATCGCCGCGGAGTATCCCGAATCATAGGCCAGACCGCCGATCTGATAGGTGAAGGCCACGCTCAGGTCGAAGCCCCGGAAATTGACGCTCGTGCCGAAACCGCCGTAGAGATCGGGAATCGGGTCGCCGCAGAGATAGTCCGATGCCTTGGCATATTCAGTCGTTGTAACGCGCTTGCCCGTCGGGTTACCCTTGTCGTCGGTTTCGTCCATGTACCACATCGAAAGGCCCTCGTCCGAAACCCCGGCATATTTTCTCATGTAGAAAGTATACATCGGCAGTCCTTCTCCGAAGAAAGTGGAGCCGCTCACGTAACCGGAGTAGCCATCGACCTGCTTGGTCCGCCGTTCAGAAGGCAGCATGGTGATCTTGTTGCGCAGGTGCGTCATGTTGAGATTGATGTCCCACTGGATATGCTCCCGCCGGATCGGCGTAAAGTTCAGCTCGATTTCGACGCCGCTGTTGCGCATGTCGCCCACGTTGGCGTAGTAGGACGAATAGCCCAGCGACGGAGCTACCGGGAACGACAGCAGCATGTCGGTCGTCTTGCGGAGGAAATATTCGACGCCTCCGGAAACCGTACCGCGCAGGAAGCTGAACTCCACACCGGCGTTGAAGTTGGAGTTGGTCTCCCAGGTGATGTTCTCGGATCCTTTGGCGTTGAAGACGGTCGAGACCTTTCCGTTGGCGTTTTCGATCGTGTAGGTGTTCGTGTAGCGGAAGTTACCGATGTTGTCGTTACCCTGCGAGCCGATCGAGGCCTTCAGCTTGAGATTGTCGAGCCATTCATAGGTGCTCTCCATGAAATTTTCCTTCGAAATGATCCATGCGCCGCCCAGCGACCAGAAGTTACCCCAGCGATGGTCGGGGTGGAAACGCGAAGAAGCGTCGCGGCGATAGGAGGCCGAGGCGAAATATTTGCCTGCGTAATCGTACATGACGCGGGCGAAATAGCCCTCGTTGTTGTACTCCCTCCGGTAGGAGCCGGCTCCCTGTTTGTCGATGATCGCCCCGGCCAGTTCGTCGTTGTCCTGCGTCAGCATGTTGCTTTTGGAAGCCGACAACAAGTAAATGCGGTTCTGGTAGGACTCGTGACCCAGCATCACATTGAGGTTATGGTGGCCGATCTGCTTGGTGTAGTTGAGAATCTGCTGCAGGTTGAGGTCGAAATTCCGCTGATGCCCTTTCGAGACCATGCCTTTTTCGCTGGCGAACTGTCCGAACCAGGGATTCGTAACCGAGGTGGAGCGGGTTTCGTCGAGCGAAACGCCGGCGTTGAACGTGAACTTGAAATCCTTGAGGAAGGTGACGTCGATATATCCCGTACCGTTGAAAGCATTGCCTTCGGCTTCCTGTTTGTTGAGACGCGAATCCGAGAGGGCGTTGCTGTTGGGGAAGAGCGAACGCTCCATACCGGCATTGTCGCCGTTGCCGTAGTCGTAGAGCTTGATGCCGTCCTCGTTGTACATGACATTACCCTCGCCGTCGCGGATGTAGAGCGGATAGATCGGACCGACGGCCGTCGTATAAGCGAAAACGTTGCCCGACGAGTTACCGGCGCCGCTGTCGTCGATCTGGTTGTAGCGGAAATGCGTGTAGTTGGCATTGGCGCCGAACTTGAGCCACTTCTTGGCCTGATAGTCCACGCGCAGACGGGCCGTATAACGATCCATGTCCGAGTTGTAGGCGATACCTTCGTTGTTCAGATAGCCGAACGATCCGTAGATCGAGGCGTTCCCGGTCTGGCCGGAGATCGAAGCGTTGTACTCCTGACGCAGGGACGAGCGGAAAGCCGCATCGGTCCAGTCGTCGGGACGGATGTAGTACTCCTTGCCCTCATAGACGAGACGGCGGCCGAGAGTCGCAGCGGGATTGACCTTACCGTTGATGCCGATGAACTCCTGCCCGGAAGGAACCGTATAGACCATATAGCCCAGACCTCCGTCATTCGCATTGGCCGTCAAATTCGTATTGGCGCGCAAATGGGCCTCGCCGATACTCATTCCCGAATTGACATAGTAGTTTTTCAGCGCACTGTAATGCAGTTCGTAGAATTGTGCCGGGTTGGTGATGTACGCATAATCCTGGACGGCGCGCGAATTGACGCCCCACTTGGCGTCGATTGTCACGTGAGCCTCCTGCGACTTGGCCTTTTTGGTGGTGATCATCACCACGCCGTTGGCGCCGCGGGCGCCGTACAGCGAGTTCGAGGCGGCGTCCTTCAGCACGGTCATCGACTCGATGTCGCTCGGATTGAGGTTGTTCAGGTCACCCGAGTAGGGCATGCCGTCCACGATCCAGAGCGGATCGTTGCCGGCGTTGAGCGAGCTGAAGCCGCGGATGCGGATTTTCGGACTCTCTCCCGGCTGTCCCGAGGTGTTGGTCAGCTGCACGCCCGCGACCTTTCCGGCCAGAGCCTGCGCTACGTTCGACTGCTGCGACTTGGCGATGTCGTCCGATTTGATGACGGTCGCCGAACCGGTGAAAGCCTCCTTTTTTGCCGTACCGAACGCTACGACGATCACGTCGTCGATAGCCTGTGTGTTCTCTTTCAGCACGACGTCGATCCGGGTTTGCGTCCCCACCTTGATCGTGTGGGACTGATAACCCATGAACGACACGACCAGCACATTGTCCGGTGCGGCTTTGATCGAAAAACTGCCGTCCGCACCGGAGGTCGTACCCTTTGTAGTGCCTTCGACCAGAATGGTGGCGCCGACGATGCCGGCCCCCGCATGATCTTTGACCGAACCCGTAATTTCCCGTTCCTGCGCATGGGCGGACAGGAGCAGGCCGAGAACAGCCATCAATGATAGAAAGATTTTTTTGGTCATAAATGCGCCATTTTAACGCTGGTAAAAAAATTGATTATAGAAAATTTGCCGTCTTCGTGTTCCGGCCCGGAGCCGAAACATATCCCCTCCCCTTCCGGAAGCCCGGAGGGAGGGGGGGGGAGGCTGTCATCCGCCTGTCCGGTCACCGAACCGGCCGGATCGCAGCCTATTTGTAGAAATCGTCTGCAAGGTCGTTCGGCTTCGAGCCCGAATACTTGGCAGCCTTGCCCCGGAATTCGATGATCAAGGTGTTTCCGGTTCCGGTCGGATCAGGGTTCCATGTACTGAATACTCCCCAATCGACCATCGAGAATTTGAAGATCCACTCCTTGTTCTCCTGCTTGACGGTCACTGCCGCCTTCTCGGGACACCGCATGCAGTACTTATCCTTGTCGGAATATCCGTACCCGTTATATGAGGACAGATACATATACTGGAACCTGAGGTTCCATTTGCAATTCGTGCCTTCCGCATGCAGGTCGATCTCTCCTTCATGGTCGAGGTAGCTGTCCGGCAGGAAAAACATCGGAGTAGTATTATCCGCATCGATACTCTCGGTGAAAGCATTCCGGAAATAGAAGCAATATCCCGATACCTTCTCGCCGGTATAACTATCCCGATAAGCCGGGTCGTGCCGCACCTCCATCGCCGTAACGGGCCAATACAGCATGTCCTTGTTATCCTTGTCCAGGAATTTGATATAGGGCTCGAACGGTTTGACGGGCTTCAATGTTTCTTCATCCATTGCGTCGGCCGTCGCAGCCGTCGGCACACCGTAGTATTCGGCTTCGACCCCGATGCCGTTTTTCAGCGTCAGATTTACCCGCAGATAAATCTCCTTGCCGCCAGCGGGATTGGGATGGGTCTCGATCGTACCGGTCAGTCCCGCATCCTCGCCGTAGTAGGTCTGATAGGTCTTGTGGTCGTAGAGCCGGAACCAGTAATCGGAGGTCTGCGCCGCAACGTCGATCACGCCGTCGAACTTGGCCGCCAGCACCCGCACATACGCAGCCCAATGACCTTTGGCGAGATCGGCCGGGGCTGCGGCCGTTTCGGCATCGCCCAAAGCGAATACGTAGCTGCCGACCTGCGGCTCCTGCGAGAAGAGCGCGGCGATCGGGGCCTCGGCTGCGGCCGCAGCCTCGCCTCCGGCTGCCGGCTCCGTCACCTTGATCGTATTGGTGGCCGCATAGCCTCCGGCGAACGTGCCTTCGTAGGCGGCACGCAGGCGCTTCCCGTCTTTCGAAGCGTCAAGCGCGACGATGAGCCCCTCGATCGTGCCGAATTTATCCGTCAGGTACTTCGCCGTCAGCGTTCCGGTCGTCCCGGCGCCCGTTGCGAATTCACCGCAGCGAATCTGCACCTTCGCGGGATCAGCTGTCGCAAGGTCGATTTCCTCCGTTCCGAACAGCTCCTCGGCAAGCAGAATCTCCACGCCCGCAGCCCCCTCCTCGGGAGCGGCCAGGCCCTCTTGCTCGTAGAGGCAGAAGCGGCGGTTGCCTTCGCGGACATTGCGCCACTCGACGACGCTTCCGACGGCGGCGATCCGATTGTCGATCTCGTATTGGTTCGTCAGTTCGACGTCACGCTCTTCCGTACAGGTATTCTGGTAACGGGCGATCAGCGTCTTGCCGCTCTTCAATTCGACGTAGGTATAGAGATTGAGCCGGGTTTCCGTCACCAGATCGGCGGAGAGTTCTACGCTCGCGACGTCGTTCATCGTCGTCTTTTTCACCGAAATATCCTTGTATTCGATTTCGAACGGATCGGAGGCCGTGTTCACGGTGCCCTTGGGGCTCTCCACCATCACGCGCAGATAATCGTCGGCCTGTTTCATCTGCTCGGCATTGATCAGCCCCTCGGTCGGCGAGAGATAAAAGGTGTGGCTGCCGTCTTCTTCAGCGACATAGATTGCCGACTTGATGCCGACGAGATCGCCTCCGTCGTACTGGATTTGATCGGTCAGAGTTACAGGAGGCTTCTTCCCGGGGTCGGGATCGTCGTTGGGATCGTCGTCATCGCATGCACCCAGCATGGCTGCCGATGCGAGCAACGCGCACGCCAGCGCGCGCAGTCTGTAATGGGTCGAGTTTTTCATAACGATTGTTTTTAATAGCGCGGGGTTCGGGAAAACCCCGCGCTATCCGGTTTTTCTGTTGTCATTCGGTCATTCCGGCCTTGCGGAACATGATGCCCGGCAGTTCTTCGGCCAGACGGCTCATCGGAACCGACGGAGCCGGCAGGCGGCGAAGCAGTCTGGGCGGTTCGAGATGATCCTTCTCTGCCGCAGCACGCCCCGTTTGGCTTACGACAGGGCCTTCCCACGTTCCGCGCACATGATGCTTGCGCACGCAGATGCCGTCGACCTCGAACCGGTACCAGTTCTCCTTGCCTTCGCCCTCGACCTTGGTGATCGTAACCTGACCGTCGTAGAGCAGGGCGTGTCCGTCCATGTATTCGAAGATCTTGTTGTCATCTCCCCACATCGAATAAGTCTGGTGCATCCACCGGCTGCCATGCAGACCGCCGTCCAGCATAATGCCGCGCATCATGACGCCGGGTTTGATGTATGCCGGCCAGCGCTGTTCGGTCACCTCGTAGGTTCCCGGAGTGATTTCGTTCTCCTTGCCCGGCTCGGTGGTAAGTTCCACACGGACGATGTCACCGCCCGGCTCGCGATCCACGAAGTCTTCGAGATGGTCTCCTACCCATTCGATACCGATATTGATGAATTGCAGACCGCATCCGTAGGAACTGATCGGTTTGTAGCCGATGCCTTGGATATAGACCTGATCCGAAGTATAGTAATGCGCCTTTTTGATCTTCGACAGATCCATGTCGTAGTCACGCTCGAGCGTCGAGGTGCCGTCGTCATCGGACTTGTCGTCGGATGCGTCGGTGATCGGAATGACTCCGGTGTACGAGCCCTTGAGGGTAAAGCCGTCCTTCGAGGTGAGGTTGAACTCGATCTTGTATACCGGTTCTATTTTGCCGTCTTCGCCTTGGGCCGTACCGGCGGCCTCGATCTTGATGATGCCCTCCTTTCCGTAGGAAAATTGTCCGAAAGAGGTTCCGTCGTCCAACTGGACATAAGTGCCGAGCGGGAATACCAGCCCCTCCATCGGAATTTCCACGGCGGGCATCCACGACCCCCATTGGAACGAGGTGTTGGCCAGATATTCGTGGGGCTTGATCACGGCTTCCTTCGGATTGCCGAACAGGTCGTTGAATACGACGAGCGCAGCGGCGAGACCGCCCTGCCCCTCCTCCGTGTCGTAGGTTTCGTCGTAAATGTTGATCTGCATCATGCCGGTACCTGCTTCGAGCATGTTGCCGTAATAGGTCGCGGTGGCGCTGAATCCGACCACTTCCACGTCGCGTCCGATCTGCGGCAGGTAGAAGCCGCCGTCCTCCGGCTGATCGACGATCTGGAGCTGTCCCTCGTAGACGATGCTCTTTTCGGAACCGTCCGTATCGACGAAACGAAGCGAAACGCTCCAGACGTCACCCTCGCGGGAGACTTTCAACGGCTCTCCCGAAACCAGCGACAACTGGGTCTTATTGCCTTCGGCGTCGATATACTGAACACCGGTATATTGGGACGTGAACGTGTGATCCTCGTTGAGCTGGCTGGCCATATATTCACCCTCGGGAAGCGTGTAGGCATCTTCGCCCGGAACCGCATAGAGGTCGGCCACGAAAAGGTAACCCGCCTCTTTGAGCGTCACCCGCCCTTTGGATACGGTATGCTCGGCATCCGTGAAGGCCATATAATAGTTGTGCGACTCCACGCCCTTGACCGGGCCGAGGTACCACGACAGCGGAACTTTATCCAGCAACACCTTGTCTGCGTCATCTCCCTCCTCCGAAGCGTCGGAATTCTTGCACAGTCCGTAATAGGCGACCGTCAGCGTTTTTCCGCCGGTTTCGATTTCGGCGGAAATACGAGCGACGCGGGCCGAGAGGAATTCGACCGAGAGAACTGCTTTCGAAGCTTCTCCGACGTTCGAGGAGTTTACGTCGATCTCCCCATAGGCGATTCCGTTGCCGGCAGCCGCAAGATCGACGGCTCCGGAAGGTTGTTTGACGGTAATCTTCACGGCATCGTCGGCGATCAGCATGCCATCCACATCCACAAGCCCTGCCGTCGGCGAGAGATAGATCGTATAGACGGAGGCAGCTTCCGAAGCATCTGCCTTTTCGCCGTTTCCGGGTGTCTCGACCGAGTAGACGGCGGATTTGATTTCCCGTACGACACCGTTGCAGATCAGGGCATTCCCGCTTTCTGGCATGTCGGGGTTGCCGGATGAAGTGGAATCGTCGTCCGAACATGAATTCAGTACGGACGCTCCTGCCATGCAAAGCATGGCCAGAAAGGATAGGTATAACTTTTTCATAGGATGAGATTTAATGAACCGGCTTCCCGGTTTGGCTTTCGGATGTGATAAGCATAATGAAATGCCATACTTAAAACAGTCGATACAATCTACAAAATGAAACCCTGAACGGATTCCAGAAAAATTACTTATCGAGTTTTCGGGATTTTATCGACTTGACACGAGAACGGCGCCAAGGAAAAATCCCCCCCCCCTCGCGATTTGACGAGGAAAGAGGATTCTCTCTGTTGCAAAAATAATAAAAAGATTTTATCCTAATTAATTTTTCGCAAAAAAATCATCAGCAATTACGCTCTAAATGCATAAAAAAGTCTTGCAAAATACGCATTTTAAGAACAGATTCGCACTTCAGACCGACGGCGAAATCGGGCAGAGCGACCGCTTCGAAACTGCTCCGCCAAACCAAAAACAAGGATGGAATAAAATATACTATATATAAATATGATCTCTTTCCAGATGAGCGGACGAACCATTTCGGAAACAGTCGCCTCGCGCTCCAGCTCTCCGCTTTGAAAAACATAACGGATGCGCTTCGAAACAGCAGGTATCTCCGTCCCGAAATCGGCGAAGCGGTTCTCCCCGCCCCGCCGTATCCCGGCGACCCAGTCCGCCCCGGCCCGCCAACCCGGACCCTGCCCCGCTAATCAGGGTCCCGCCGCGTCAATCCGAAACCCGTCCCTGCGCCCCGCGGCTTCCCTGCCCGGCATCCGGCTGATTGTCCGGCCTTTTCCGCGTATGCGGCCCGACGGCTCTGGTACGCAAATTGCTCCGAGAGGAAGAAATTCCTCATACCATGAACAACTTTTCCTCACTGATCGAAAATTCGAAACAGGCCGTCCGCTACTGGTGGCTGCTGTTGATCATCGGCATCGCGCTCTTCGCGGTCGGCGTGCTGATTTTCGTCTACCCTGCCCAGAGCTACCTGGGCATGTCGCTCGTCTTCGGATGGCTGATGCTGATTTCGGGCATCCTGGAGGTCGTGCTCTCCTCGGCCAACAAACACTTCATCACGGGCCGCGGCTGGATGATGGCCGGAGGGATCATCGAGATCATCCTCGGCATCATCCTGATCTTCAACGTCGGGCTTTCGGCCGCCACGCTGCCCATCTTCCTCGGGTTCTGGCTGATGATGCGCGGTTTCAGCGCCATCGGACTGGGCGGCGACATGAGCGCCCTGGAGATCGCCGGTTCGGGCTGGACCATCTTCACGGGCGTGCTGCTGCTGCTCTGCTCGCTGTGGATTCTGTTCCAGCCGCTGGTCATCGGCACGACGGCCGTCATCGTCTGGGTCGGCATCACGCTGCTCCTGGCCGGCATCACGGCCTTCTCGCTGGCCCTCCAGCTCCGCAACGCCCACCACTGCCTCCACAGCGGCCGCTGACACGTCCGGCGACGAAAAAACCGGGACGCTCCCTCGTGGGAGCGTCCCGGTTTTCATCTCTCCGGCGGCATCTATTCGAAATCCTCCCGGAACAACCCGTATTTGCGGATCAGACGGGAGATTTCGGGATCGAGATTGCCGCGGAACTTCAGGTTCTCGCGCAGTTCCACCGAGCGCAGGAAATAGGTCACGGCCTGCTCCTCGTCGCCCAGACGCGACGCAAGGATGGCCAGCATGTACTGGATGTCGGGCGTCGAAGCGGCGTTCGGCTCAGCGCGCAGAATGCGGTACGCCGCGGCATCGTACCCCAGCGACATGTAGGCCAGCGCCGTATTGCGGTCCTCGTAGGGACGCAGGATCGTGAGCGCCTCCTCATACCGCCGCTTTTTGAGCAGCTCCACGGCATGCATGTACTCGGCATCGACCTCGGTCGTGTAGACCGTATCCTGCTTCATGCCGCGGCGGTGGAGGTTGAACCGGAAATCCACGGCGCGCATCTGCGGGTAGATCACCCGGCGCATACGCTCGTAAGCCTTGGGATATTTCATCCGGATACGCCATTCGCGGGTGTCGGGATTGCCCTCCCACTTCATCATGGCCAGCACCTCCTGCTTGTCGGCGATCAGCGTGTCGGCAGCTACCAGCCGGTAGAGTTCGTCCCAGTCCTCGGCCAGCCACTTCGTGCGCAGCAGGTTCGGCAGGTCGGGAAGCTGCTCCCCGGCAGACCTGTCGAGCACCTGCCGTCCGTTCTCGTCGAGCGTATAGCTGCCCGACACCCGAAGCGAGTCGTACAGCGTGCGGAACTCCGACACGAGCACCCGGCGCAGCGCCTCGGCGCGTTCGCGGGCCAGCCGCTCGTTGACCTGCCAGGTTCCCTCGGGCGAAGCCGTGGCGCGGAGCGTGATGCTGTCGATGATGTAGACCGGATCGGTCATCAGGCCGCGCGTCAGCGAACGCACGGCGGCGATCTGACGGCGATTTGCGGTCAGCGTGTCCACAAGGGTCGATTTGCCCGACGGGAAGGTGAAGAAGAAGCGCGCGTTGGCCTCGGCGTCGCGCAGCACGATGCGCTGCATGTAGCGCGTCGTTTCGTCGAGGAACGTGGTCATCGAGGCCACGTTGTAGGTCAGCGTGTCCGACCGGGTGATCCGGTGCGTGCGGCCGCTCCGGTCCTCGACCTCCCCGGCCAGACAGAGATAGAGTTTCGACGTGTTTTCGTCGGCCTGCACCTGCTCGGTGTAATAATAGTCGATCCGCCCGTCGGGCCGGCAGATCACCGTGTCGAGCCGTGCGTCGGCATAATAGGGATGGCGCACCAGGCGCGCGAAAGCCGCAGGACTGTTCACGGCCCGCTCGTAATTGCGCCGCAGCTCTCCTTCGCGCAGCATGCCGCGCCGCACCTCCGCCGTATCGAGGGCGTTCAGCGCCGCCAGACGGTCGGCGGCATACTCCTTGCGGATGCGGTAATTCTCACGGACGGCGCTGTCTCCGGTTTCGCGCAGCAACCCTTCGACCTCCGGACGGCGCAGCCCCGTGTAGGCGAGCCGCCGACCCGCCAGCGTGCGTATCCCGGCATCGTCGGCCGTATAGACCTCGCCGTAAACGCGCCCCGGATTCTCCGTCAGCGAACGGATGTAAGCCTCGCGTTCACGGCCCCCGTCGACCGGGTATTCGCCCTGCACGCGGGTGTAGATCCCGCCGCCGGGCAGCACGTCGTCGCCCGTATAGGCATGCCGGTAACGCGGCGCAAAATAGTCGTTCAGATGGTCGAACTTGTCGCTGGCATCCGGCGTGTAGGAGGTCCGTTCCCGCACCTTGCGGTCGGTCGCCGTGACGTAGCGGCGCAGCCGGGCGTACTGCCGGCGACGCTCCCCGCGCGTCGTCCATCCCACCTGCCTGTCGAACATCGCCTCCTCGGGCGTCATCCGTTCCAGACGGGCTTCGGCGTCGGCATACTTCGTCCGCTGCTCCGCCACGCGGTCCATATAGCGGGCATAGGCTCTCTTGTCGCCGAACCGCTCGAAGTAATCCGCGCTGTCGACGATCCGTCCGAGATAGTCGTCGTAACGCGCATATTCGCGCCGCTGCATCGTCCTAAAGCGGTCGCCGCTGTAAACCAGCGGATCGAACGCCAGCGTGTCCGCCCCCTTGAGCAGCTGCGGATCGACGACCAGCTGCCAGTTCCGGGCCTGCAATTCCTGCGGGACCGACACGACGAACTCGACGTTGATCTTGCCGTTGCGCTCCACCAGATTGCGGCGGTTCGAGGCCGAAATGACCACCTCGTCGATGGCCACCGACATCATCTTCTCGCCCGACAGCGAATCGACGTCCACGGGCGTAATGAAAAGCTCCGTGCCGTCCTGCTTGCGGTAGGTAATGATCTTCTGGGTGCGGGCCGTATCGGCGGCCTGCGCCACGGGGTTCTGTGCCGACCGGGCCGGGAGGTGCACTCCCACTTCGGGATCGCTCTTGGCCAGTTTGCGGATATTTCCGCACCCGGTCAGGAATGCGCCCGCGGCAAGAACGGCCGCCGCATACCCCATCCATTCGCGCTGTTTCATCATCCGGGCAGGCATTTACTTGCGGGAAACGTCCACCGCACCGTTCACATCGACCGTAAAGACCCGCCTGACGCCGCCGGGCGAGGTCTGAACCATGCGCAGCACCAGCGTGGCGCCGGCCATCCAGCTCTCGTAGGGCACCTTCATCTCGTAACGGAACACCTGATCGGTCTTTTTATCGGCATTGATCGTCATATAGGGCTGCCGCTCGGCCCAGTAGGCGCCGGAAAGACGGCGGCGGCGCTCCTGCATGTGCTGCTGATAGCGGCCGTTGATGAGGATGTGGGGAAAGAGTTTCACCGACTTGCGGTCGGGGGTGCTCAGCTCGGGCAGGATCGTCCAGCTCTGCGAGCGGGTCACGGCCTTGCGCGACACCGATATTTCCAGCACCATGTGCAGCTCGCCGCCGCGTTCGGCCAGCACCTTACGCGTCACGGCGACATCGCCCACGATCTGGGCGCGGAGCGAAAGCGCCGCAACGAGAAATACGAAAAGGAAGCAGTATTTTTTCATGGGACGCATCGTTTATTTCTTGGAGTTGAACAGGTAGACGAACGTTACGCCGATCTCGGTGGGGATCGGCAGGAAACGCTTGGAGTCGACGTAGGAGCTGCGCTTCGGGCCGCTGACCGGCTCGGCATGGTAGCTCAGGCGGGCCAGTCCGGCGCCGGCCGAAAGTTCGAGGTTCCAGTGGGGGCTGACGTAAAACTGGTAACCGATGCTGATGCCTGCGCCGACGAACGAACCTTTGTAATAGTTGGTCTGCAACCCCTTGAATACCTTGTCGCCGATGAACGGAAGCTTGAAGCCGCCGACCTCGAACTTGCCGCCGATGGCGTGTACCCCGAAAAAGAGGCGCGTATACTTCTCGGTCACCCAGTAACGGTACTCGGGGCGGATGAACCAATGCTGGATCTTATTGTCCGAACCGATGGTCCAGGGGTTGTAGTTGGCCGAGAATCCCAGCGTGGAATGCTTCCCGACGGCCACCTCGGCCCCGACATTCGGAGTCGCGGCAGCCCAGTAAAGCAGATTGGTCTTCACAGCCACCTGCTGCGCCGACGCTCCGGCCCAGCAGCACACGGCCAAAAGAAGCGCCGGAAGGATCTTCTTATTCATATTCATAGACACACAAATTGATTCGTGTTTGCACATGTCCGAACCGGCCCAAAAGTCTGTTCCCGTCGCCATTTCAGACAATTAACGGTGCAAAATTGGACATAAAACACAAAAACACACGTATCATATATAGCACGCCGAACCTTAAAACACCGAAACGTCCAGGCCCGGAACCGCGGCGTCCGGGCACCTGCACGCGGTTTATTTGGCTTTTCGGCGGAAAATCAGTAATTTTCGCACCTAAAACGCCCTGGCGATGTTGAAATTAACGATTGCAGCACTTGCGGCCATGCTGCTGACCGCATGCGGAAGTCCGGAAAAACGGACCGAAAAGCAACAGGAAAAAACGATTTTGTGCGGCGGCTATACCCGACAGCGGCCCCTCGAAGCGTCCGATCGCGAACTGTTCCGCCGGGCGACGGCCGGCATGACCGGCGTAAGCTACACCCCGGAGAGCGTCGCCACGCAGGTCGTGGCGGGAACCAACTACCGCTTCATCTGCACGGCGAAAACCGCGACGCCCGGCCCCGAAACCTACGAGGCCGAAATCATCGTCTTCCAGCCGCTGCCGGGGCAGGGCGAGGCGAAAATCGCGAAGATCACGCGGTTGTAGCCCCTCCGGCAGCTCTCTGCAAATACTCCTGCAGGATGAGCGCATGGTTCTCCGCCGCATTTTTCGAGGCGTAGAGCAGCGTCACCGTGTCCGCACCTTCGATTCCGCGGACGAACTCCCGCACGGCCTGCGACGCACGCAGCTCGTCGGTGTACCGGCGGCGGAACTCCTCCCAGCGGTCCCCGGGATCGGCGTGATACCAGCTGCGCAGTCCGGCCGAAGGCGCAAGGTCCCTGGCCCAGACGTCGCAATGCAGGGCGTCTCTGCGTACGCCCCGCGGCCAGAGCCTGTCGACCAGCACGCGGCAGCCGTCGTCCGGCGCCGGCGCTTCGTAAACCCGTTTGATCCGTATCCGTGTCATGGGATTATTCCAAAAGAGGTGAAAAGTTCGATCTGACTCTCTTCCGGGGCTCTCAAACGAACGGCCCGCACTCCCCAACCGGGCATGTCGGACGGGCGATCGACAAACCCGACACCCTTTGCGGCAAGGGCTTCACAGGCATAAAAACGGAAACACTTGCCGTAGTCCCAGACCCGCAAGCTTGCGTTACTCAATTTCATAGTCGGTCAATTTTAGAGACGAGGAACAAAAAGCGGGCCAGAAAGCCCTAAAATGAAGGGCGCCTCCCGGCGCCCTTCCCCATCAAAAATTAACCCTTAAAAATTATCCCCTTTTCGGAAGACTTCCGAGAGATAGTGGTGCAGATAACATAAATCAGCGTCACCTTGTATCACTTCCCGCATCATCAAGTCTTCGTCCTCGGAGATGCCGTTGTCTGAAACCTCGTTTTTGTCAATATCCTCCATAGGCTTTGGTTTTAACTTGCTTGCATTTATATAACGCAACCCATTCGGGAATATTGTGCGGGGTCAGCTCAAGATCAGATTTTTTTCTTTGATCATCCGCCGCAGGTTGATCAGCGCATAGCGCATGCGCCCCAGCGCCGTGTTGATGCTCACGTCGGTCTGTTCGGCGATCTCCTTGAAGCTCAAGCCCGAGAAGTAACGCATGATCACCACCTCGCGCTGCTCGGAGGGCAGCAGTTCGACCAGCGCGCGCACGTCGCGTTCGATCTGCTCGCAGACCATCGAATCCTCAACCGTACGCTCGGACAACTTCAGCGTCCCGAGCACGTCGTAGCCGGCTTCGGCCTCGCTCACGGATTTGTTCTGCCGCTGTGCGCGGAAGTGGTCGATCACCTGGTTGTGCGCGATGCGCAGAATCCACGAAAGGAACTTTCCGTTATCGGTATAACGGCCTTCGTCGATCACACGGACGGCTTTGATAAACGTCTCCTGGAAAATGTCATCGGCCACATCACGGTCCTTGACCATCATGTGGATGTAGTCTTTCACCCTGCGGCTATGGCGTTCGATGAGTTTGGATATGGCACTACGGTCACCTGAAAGGTAGTGATTAAGCAATACCTGGTCACTTAATACTTGCACGTTCATACTCTTGTCTCCTAATTAGTTACTAAGAGTAGATTTCTTTCCCGATAGGCGATCCTTTTTTAGTTGTCTGATGTCGTTACAATTCCTTGTTCGGGCCTTGAAAACATCGGAATTTTCGGAGGCTTTACGTTGACAAGATAAGCACTTTTTCCGAAAATACCAAATTTTTCTACTCCGCCGGCAATATTCCGGCACATTTTTTCCGCCCAAAACAAACAAAATCCGTGCCAGAAACATCCCGTATGCGGACAAAATGAAGGCCCGCGCCTCCGGCGAACCGGCAAAAGCGGCCGATGAGATTCCGCCCGGCCGCGCCCCGCTATTTCAGCGGCTCCACATGAATGGCGATCATCGTGCCCTCGCCGAAGCGGGCGCGCAGGCGGCGTTCGATGTCGACCGTCAGGGCGTGGGAGCGCGCCACGGTCATCGCCCCGTCCATGCGGACGTGCACTTCGACGGCAATCGCGGCCCCGATGCGGCGGGTCCGCAGGTTGTGCGGCTGACACACCTCGGGATCGGCCGTCACGATGCGCAGAATCTCCTCCTCCACATCGGCCGGAAGCGAACGCTCCAGCAGCTCGTTCAGCCCCGTGCGGACCAGATCGAAGGCCACCTTGAAGATGAACACCGCCACGACGAGCGCCGCGATGGGGTCGGCGATACGCCACTTCTGGCCCAGAAAATAGGCGCAGGCGATGCCGACGAGCGTCCCCAGCGACGACAGGGCGTCGCTGCGGTGGTGCCAGGCATTGGCCACGACGCTCGGGCTGTCGACCGCACGGCCTTCACGGACGGTGTAGCGGTAGAGAATCTCCTTGACGACGATCGACACCCCGGCCGCCACGAGGGCCACCAGCCCCGGCCGGGGCAGCAGCCCGCCGTCGACCACGATGCGGATGTCGCGGATGCTGCCGGCAAGAATCCCGGCCCCCACGATCCCCAGCGCGAGGCTTATGATGATCGTGGCGAGGGTTTCGTACTTCCCGTGGCCGTAATCGTGGCCGTCGTCCCGGGGCTTGGCGGAAATCCGCGCGAAGGCGATCACCACCACATCCGTCGCCAGGTCGGAGAACGAATGGACGGCATCGGCCACCATCGCTCCGCTCCGCCCGACGATTCCGGCGGCAAGTTTCAGCACAGACAGCACCAGGTTGACCACGAACCCCACAAAGGTCACGCGGTAGATTTTACGTTTCCGGATTTCCGCTTCGCTGGACATAGGCTCAAAAGATTGAAATTCAAAAATACGCTTTTTTTTCGATTATCACGAAACTGAATTTAACCGAAATGCGGCTCCAAGCTATTTTTGATTTCAGAGGAGCAGGTTTGCGCTTAACCGAAGTGCGGCGCAGATGGGTAGTACTTGAGGTACGTCCCATTTGCGCCACACGAGAGCAAGTGCAAAAATGCCCTATAAAATCGAAAATCAATAGCTGCGGGCGAACAGCACCCGACGATGCGACGGCCTGCCGGAGAAGACGCAGACGCCCTCTTCGTCGACTGCATCGACCGGAATGCAGCGGATCGTGGCCTTCGTGGCCTCCTTGATCGCCACCTCGGTCTCCACCGTGCCGTCCCAGTGCGCCGAAAGGAAGCCCCCCTTCTCGTCGAGCACCCGCTTGAACTCCTCCCACGTGTCGACCTTCGTAATCATCGACTCGCGGTAGGCGAGCGCCTTTTTATAGATGTTTTCCTGAATCTCGGCCATCAGCCCCTCGATACGTTCCACAAGCCCCTCCTGCGAAACGGTCTGCTTCTCAAGCGTGTCGCGGCGCACCAGCTCGATCGTGCCGTTCTCCAGATCGCGTCCGCCCATGGCCAGCCGCACGGGCACGCCCTTGAGTTCGTACTCGGCGAACTTGAATCCCGGACGCACATTGTCCCGGTCGTCGATCTTCACGCTGATGCCTTTGTCGCGCAGCTCTGCGGCAATCGCCCCGAAGCGTGCGCAGATCTCGGCGAGCTGCTCGGGGGTCTTGTAGATCGGCACCATCACCACCTGGATCGGGGCGAGTTTCGGAGGCAGGACCAGACCGTTGTTGTCCGAATGGGCCATGATCAGCGCACCCATCAGACGGGTCGAGACGCCCCACGAGGTCGCCCACACGTATTCGAGCTTGCCCTCCTTGTTGACGTACTGCACGTCGAACGCCTTGGCGAAGTTCTGGCCCAGGAAGTGCGACGTACCGCTTTGCAGCGCCTTGCCGTCCTGCATCAGCGCCTCGATGGTGAGCGTGTCCTCGGCGCCCGCGAAACGCTCGTTGGGCGACTTGTGGCCCACGACCACGGGCAGCGACATCCACTCCTCGGCGAATTTCTGGTAAACGCGGATCATCTTTTCGGCCTCCTCGACAGCCTCCTCGCGCGTGGCGTGCGCCGTGTGGCCCTCCTGCCACAGGAACTCGGCCGTACGCAGGAACAGGCGCGTGCGCATCTCCCAGCGCACGACGTTGGCCCACTGGTTGCAGAGGATCGGCAGGTCGCGGTAGGACTGAATCCAGTTCTTATAGGTGTTCCAGATGATCGTCTCCGACGTCGGGCGCACGATCAGCTCCTCTTCGAGCTTGGCGTCGGGATCGACCACGACGCCCTTGCCCTCGGGATCGTTCTTCAGACGGTAGTGCGTCACCACGGCGCACTCCTTGGCAAATCCCTCGACATGGTGGGCCTCCTTCGAGAAGAAGGATTTGGGGATGAAGAGCGGGAAATAGGCGTTCTGGTGTCCCGTATCCTTGAACATCTTGTCCAGCGCAGCCTGCATCTTCTCCCAGATGGCGTAGCCGTAGGGTTTGATGACCATACATCCGCGGACGGCGGAGTTCTCCGCAAGTCCCGCCTTCACGACCAGGTCGTTATACCACTGCGAGTAGTTCTCGTCGGACTTCGTGAGATCTTTCAGTTCCTTTGCCATATCTCTAAATCTTTAATTTTGCGTTTTATCCGGCAAAATTAAAGATTTTAATTAAAAATTAAGAATTAAAATCAAGAATTATGGATACCATCTGAAAAAAGCTCCCTTTGCAGAGAGCTTTTCTGAAAATCGCCGACAGATCAGAAGCGGAATCCGAGCGTCAGCGCCACGTTGTGACGGTTGATGTCGGTCGAATAGAGGGCGCTCTCGGTGTACCCGACCTTGTCCTCGGCATAGAACAGGTAGTAGTCCGACAGTTTCGACGACACGTACTGATAGGCCAGGTCGAGCAGCACGCCCCGGGACAGGACGAATCCCACGCCTGCGCCGTAATAGGTCGTCTGCTTGATGACGGGCGATGCCGGCGGAAACTCATCGTCCCGGACCATCGAACCGCTGTAACCGAAGCCCGCACGCAGCGACAGCACCGGCAGGGGTTTGAACTCGGCGCCCACACGCACGATGTTCGAAGCCTTGAAATTCTGGCGGAACGAATCGTTGTACCACGACTGCGAATCCAGCCCCGAGGGGTTGTCCTTGATGCGGATTCCGTTGTACCAGTCGCGCTCGTAGTCGACCGAAATCACGCCCCGCTCGCCGAACGTGTACGACGCGCCGAACATCAGCCGCGTCGGCGAGACGAACGACCAGCCGTTGGGGCCGTCGTCGACCAGCAGCGGCGAGGTCATGTTGGGATCGTTCGCCGTGGAAATGTATCCATTCTTGTCGGGCGTCACGTTCGGATCGGTATCGTTGTTGGCATAGGCCAGTCCGGCCGCCGCGCTCTGGAATTTCCGGTCGAGCGAATAGTAGGTCGGAGTGTGGATCGCCGCGCCGAGACGCAGGTTCGCCGTCGGACGATAGACGATGCCCGCCTTGAAGTTGACGCCCGTGCCGTCCACGATCACGCTCTGGTTGAGTTTCCAGCGCAGCAGCTGATAGTCCAGCCCGGAATTTCCGAAATCGGGCGTGTTCTGGCTCGGCGCATCGTAGAAATACTCCTCGACATAGTCGATGTACTTGCGCTGGTAGACGCTCTGGATGCCCAGCGATGCACCGATGTAGATTTTATTGTTGATATTGGCGCCCACCGACAGCACATACTCGCCGATCGAGCCTTTGCTCCGCAGCATCGTGTAGTGGTCGACGCCCGCATTGTTCCCGACCCATGTCGGTTTCCACGTCCCGGGATCGTCGGGATCGGTCTGGTCGATCAGAAACCCGCGGTAAGCCAGCATCGCATTCCAATACTGGGGATCGTTCGGCCAAACCCAGTCGCCCGAACCGCCGTTCGTATAAAATTTGTTTTTCGAGACTCCATCCCAGTTCAGCTGACGCGCATAGGCGTCGCCGATCGTGCCGCCCTGGTTCTGCCGCACGAACCCATAGTCGTAGTTGAAATCGGCGATGCGGTTGTAGCCGAAGCCGACATTGAGGCTGATGAGCGAGCGCGAACCCTCATAAGCGTTGATCACGACACCGATGTTGGCCATCGAAAAGCGGTCGCGCGAATTGCGCCCGTACTCCGGGGCGTTGCCCTTGCTGCGCGCGAAGGACATCATCGGCGTGATCGAAATGTCGCCGTGGCGGTACATGCCCAGACCCGCCGGGTTGATCGACATCGACGAGAGGTCGGCGCCCAGCGAGGTGAAAGCCCCCGCCATGGCCATGGCGCGCGCCGTGCCGAAGTTGAACTGCGTCTGCGAGAGTTCGATCATATCGGTCGGCATCAGCAGGTCCTTGTCCATCAGAAGTCCGCCCCATTGCTGAGCCGAAGCCCCGGCCGCCGTCGCGGCGGCCGCAAGCGTGATTATCAGTCGTTTCATAGTCGTTTGCACATTAAGAAAGTCAACCGTTAACGTCCGCCGGAGTTCCGGTAGCTGCCTCCCGAAGAGGTCGTACCCGACCCGCCGCGCGAACCTCCGCCGTAACTGCCGCCCGACGAAGGCGAACTGCCGCGGTTGTAGGACGACGAACTGCCGCTGTTATAGCTGTTGCCCCGGTCGTAGGTGTTGCCGCCGGAGTTGCGGTAGCCGTTATCGTTGTATCGGCTGCCGCCGCGCGACGAGCTGCCCGAATTATAGCGTCCTCCGGACGAGTTCCGCCCGCCGCTGTTGTCGCGCACGCCGAAGGTGTTCCGGCCGCCGCTGCTGCCGCCGCGCATCGACCCGGTCGATTTCGAACCGGAATACGATCCCACGCCGTAGCGGGTTCCCGAAGGCGACGTGTAGGGATTGGGCCGGCGCACGATGTTCGACTGATAAGGCCGTCCGTGCCAGCCCGGCCCCCATCCGGGACCATGATGATGCCCGTGCCATCCGGGCCCCCAGCCCCAGCCCGGTCCGTACCAGGGGTCGTACCACGAACTGTACCACGGTCCCCAACCGGGTCCGTACCAGGGATTGTGCCACGAGTTCCACCCGAAGCTCCAGCCCCAGCTGCCGAACGAGAAGCTCGGGCCCCAGGGCCTGTTCCACCCGTAGTACCACGGATCGGAGTAGATCACCGTGCCCCACGATCCGAACATCGAGGTGATGTACTTGGGTTCCACCCACACCTGGTCGCCCATGACCACGATGTTGTAAAACGCCGGGTCGTAGGCCGACACGTAGTTGAAGGCCGAACCGTAGCGGGCATTGATGTAGCTCGACGGCATCTTGTAGGTCGGCGACTCGAATCCGCGCAGGCGACGCGCGTAAGCGCTTTCATAGTCGTCGGCCAACACGCTCTCGTAAGGATTTGCGTCCGCAGAGCGGTATTCGTAATAGCTATTCTCCGCGGCAGCGGCCTTCGCCTCGGCGATCCGCGCCTCCCATTCGGCCCTGCGGGCTTCGGCGGCAGCGCGCTGCGCCTCGGCCTCGGCCTGCTTCCTGCGGGAGATCTCCGCGCGGTCATGCACGGCGTAGAGATCGTCGGAAGCATACCCCGCCGAGGCGTAGTAAGCCGACGAGCAGCTTGCGAGGCCTGCGGACAGGATGACGGTTCCGAATAAAATTTTCAACTTTTTCATAGCGCACGTAATGTTTGCGTTAGTTCTTCAGGTACCAAACGAAAACCGTACCGATTTTAGTATCGTTCTTCTTTATAAACGGCCGCGCACGGAAAATACTGCATGCGCGAAGCGGGTCCGTCCGTTTGCAAAGATACGAACCGGCGAAAGCAAAAGCAAACTTGCCTGCATTTTGCCGCGCGGGCGTATCTTCTGACGAAGTCAAAGATACGAATAATTCCGGAAAAGCGGCAGAAACAGGGCCTCCGGAGGCGTTTTTTCAACCAAATGTGATTTTTTCCGCACGAAAATGTGCGAAAATAAAAAATATGCCTATATTTGCAGTCCCAAAACAACGGTTTTGGATCGGGAGAACGGGGCAAGCCCTCCTCCCGCGACCGAAAAGGAGAGGTGCCGGAGTGGTCGATCGGGCCGCACTCGAAATGCGGTGTACGGGCAACTGTACCGGGGGTTCGAATCCCTCCCTCTCCGCCAGGAGACGCTCAATGACAGCGAACTGCACCGAAACGTCCGGCTACAAGGCCGGACGTTTTTCTTTTTCCGGACCCGCCCGTGCGACAGCCGCTCCGGCTTCCGTCCCCACCGTCCCCACCGTCCCCACCGTCCCCACCGTCCCCGCCGTCCCCGGCGTCCCCGCTGTCCCCGGCGTCCCCGGCGTCCCCGGCGTCTCCGGCGTCCCCGGCGTCTCCGGCGTCTCCTCCGTTTCCGGCCGGACAGACCGGACAGAACGCCGGGATATGCCTCGAATAGGCCTGTTTGTTTTGGCGCGTCCCATTGACGGATCATCGTTTTTTTTGTAATTTGCGGCGATTTTGCCGCTTTGCCGCAAACACGCACGCGCAAAAGACAGGCCGACGGCCTGTCTTTTGCCGGATTCCGAAACACGCTGTTTCCACAAATGCTGAAAAAAATTCTCAAACATACGCTCCGGACGCTGCTCGTCATTCTCCTCGTCCTGCTGCTGGTCCCGGCGCTGCTCTACGTTCCGGCCGTTCAGGACCTGGCCCGGCGACGGGCCGTCGCCTATGCCTCCCGGACGCTCGGCATGGAGGTCTCCGTCGAACGCATCCGCCTCGCCTTTCCGCTGCGGCTGACGGTGGACAACACCCTGCTGGCCGACAGGACGGACACGCTCCTTCGCTGCGGAAGGCTCTCGCTCGACGCCGCCCTGTGGCCGCTGATCCGCAAAGAGGTCGTCATCCGGAGCTTCGCGCTGGAACGCGTCGCCGCCCACTACAAGGACACCTTGGCAGGCATGGACCTGCGCCTGGCTGCGAGAGAGTTGTCCCTCGAAGCCGTCCGCGCCGATCTTTCGGCCAACACGGCCGGCATCTCCCGGCTCGTTCTCGCCGACGCGGACATCCGGCTGAACCTGACCGAAGCGGCTCCCGCCGAGAAAAAGGAGAGCGCCGCCGCCCTGCCGTGGACGGTGGGACTCGACAGAATCGCGGTCTCGAACCTCGCCTTCGGGATGCGGACCTCCCCTGCGGTCTCCGAACTCTCCGTCCGCCTGGCCGACGGGAGCGTCGACACCTGCCGGGTGCTGCTGGACAGCCAGCAGGTCTCCGTGAAAAGCGTCCTGCTCGACCGGGGCGCCTACTCCTACCTCACCGGACCGACCGAAGCGGAAAGCGGGACTTCCGCCGGGACGACCGAAGCGTCGGCACCATGGACCGTCCGGGTCGGCCGCATCGCGCTGACCGGCAACAGCGTCGAATACGGCCGGCTGGGCCACCGTCCCGCCGCGGGGTTCGACCCGGCGTTCATCGCCCTCGCGCCGCTCGACCTCACGATTGATTCGGTGTACAACCGGGGCGCCGACATCGCGCTGCAAATCCGCCGGACGGCGTTCACCGAACGCTGCGGGCTTTCGGTCCGCGACCTGACCGGACGTTTCGGCATGGACGCCTCGGGCATCGTCCTCTCCGGCCTCGACCTGCAAACCGCCTTCTCCCGAATCCGGGCGGAGCTCACCGCCGGGGCCGGAATCCTGAAACTGGAGCCGGCTTCGCCGCTCGACGCCGTCCTTTCGGCCGACCTGAACACGAAGGACCTGAAATACCTCTCCCCGGAGGCGGTCCCGCCCGTGCTGGACGACCGGACCGTCCGGCTGTCGTTCTCCGCGGCGGGAACTCTGGGCGACCTCGGAAAGACGCAGCTGGAAATCTCGTCGCCCGGACACCTCGACCTCAAGGCCGACGCCGCAGCGAAAAACCTGCTCGACGCCAACCGGATGGAGGCGTCGGCCCGCTTCGAGGGCGACTTCCGGGACCTTGCGTTCCTCAAGGCGCTGCTCCCCGACACGGCCCTGCGGCGGCGCGTGGCGATTCCGGCCCTGATCCGGCTCCGCGGCTCCGCCGGGGCGGACAGGGGGACGTTCTCGACGGCTTCGACACTCTCGGCCGACGGCGGCGAACTTTCCGTGAAGGGGCGGTTCAACCCCCGCGAACAGAGTTACGACGCCGCGATCCGGGCCGACAGCTTCCCGCTCAACAGTTTCCTCCCGGCCGATTCGCTGGGGATCGTCGACCTGGCCCTGCAAGCCCGCGGCACGGGCTTCGACCCGCTGCTGCCCCGGACCCGGACGAGCCTCCGGGCGCAGATCGACCGCGCGGAGTTCGGCGGACGCGACTTCGGGGGCATCGAACTCGACGCAGAACTCGACAGCCAGCGTCTTTCGGGACGGATCTCCGACCGCGACGAGGCGCTCCGGCTGCTGCTGTCCGTCTCCGGAACGCTGACCGAACGCGAACAGCGCATCGGCCTCTCGGGCAGCGTCTTCGGGTTCGACCTGGCCGCGCTGGGCGTCAGCCCGGAGCCGATCGGCGGATCGTTCGCCCTCGATGCCTCCGCATCCGCCGCCGGAAAGGGCGCCTATGCCGCCCGCATCGCGCTGGACAGCATCGAAATCCGGAACAAACACCGGACGGACCGCATCCGCCCGACGAGCGTCTCGCTGCACACCGACTCGGCCGCAACCCGGGCCGAAGCGGCTTCCGGCGACCTGTCGCTGACGTTCTCCACGCCCCAATCCGCTGACTCGCTGATCGCGGCGCTGACCCGGAGCGCCCGGACGCTGGCCGGACAGATCGACGCGCAGAGCATCGACATGGAGCAATTGAAACCCGCGCTCCCCGACTTCGCCCTGCGGGTCTCGGCGGGTCCCGACAACATCCTCAACAGCCTGCTGAAATCCCGGAAGATCGCCTTCGACGCGCTGAACGCCGAAGGGGCGAACTGCGACTCGCTGCCCGTTTCGATCCGCCTGCGCACGGAGGGACTGGCCTACGGGAACGTGGTCCTCGACACCGTGACGGCCGACATCCGCCAGAACGGGAAACGGCTGGAATACGCCCTCGGGCTGGCGAACGCCCCCGGGAACCTCGACAACATCGCCCGGGCCGGACTGTACGGCCACCTCGTGCGGAACACCGGGCAGGCGAACCTTTACCAGCGCAACCGCGCCGGCCGCGAAGGATTCCGCTTCGGGCTGGACGTGACGTGGACCGACAGCCTGGTCCGCGCGAGCGTGACGCCTCCCGACCCGCTGTTCGGTTTCGAGCCGTGGACGGTCAATCGCGGCAACTACCTCGCATACCGCTTCGACAAGCGCGTGGAGGCCGACCTCGACATGACCCACGGCGACCAGCGGTTCGCGATCCGCACGACCCCGGGCGGCGGTGACGACGACGACATCCGCCTCGACATCGCCGGACTGAACGTCGGTCCGGCGCTGGGGCTGTTCCCCTCGGCCCCGCCCGTCGACGGCGTGCTGGGCGCGAACCTGACGCTGAACCTCGCGGCGGACAGCCTCTCCCTCCGGGGCGGGGTCTCGGTGGCGGAGCTGACCTACGACAAACAGCGTTTCGGCAGCGTCTACCTCGGGCTGTTCTACAAACAGGACCGGGGACACCTCGCCGACGCGCGCCTGACGCTCGACGGAGCCGAGGTGCTGACCGTGCAGGGGGACTGCCGCGAGGGGCGCGAAAGCCCGCTCGACCTGACGGTGACCGTCCCGGGCTTCCCCTTGCAGCGGGCCAACGTCTTCCTGCCCGCCGACCTGCTCCGCCTTTCGGGCAGCCTTCAGGCCAGGGTCCACGCGGGCGGCACTCCCGAGCGGTCGAAACTCGACGGAGGCGTGCGGTTCGCCGGGACCGACGTCCGCGTCCCGATGATCGGCACGTCGTTCGGCCTCTCCGCGGACACGATCCGCATCGCCGGCAGCCGCATCCTGTTCGACGAATACGCGGTTTACGCCCCGAACAAAAGCGCGCTGACCGTCGGCGGCGAGGTCAGCCTCGCCGACTTCGGGCGCATGACGGCCGACCTCGCGCTGCGGGCCTCGGATTTCCAGTTCGTCGACGTGGCCCGCAAGGCCGGCACGGCGGTCTACGGCAAGGCCTATCTCGACCTCGGCGCCACGGCCAAAGGTCCCGTGGACGAACTCGTCGTCCGCGGCAACGTCGCCCTGCTGGGCGGCACGGACATCAACTACGTCATGCAGGACTCGCCGATGGACGTGAAGGAACGCCCGCAGAATGTCGTGACGTTCGTCTCGTTCAGCGAGCTGGACACCCAAACCCCGGACGACACGCCGCAGGAAGTGCGCATCGGGGGCATGGACGTGCTCGTAAACGTCGACATCAACAACGACGTGCAGGCCGCCGTGGACCTCTCGGCCGACGGCAGCAACCGGATCGACCTCCGGGGCGGCGGCAACCTCACCTACACGATGAACCCGCTGGGCGACGTCCGCCTGTCGGGCAAATACGTGCTTTCGGGCGGAAGCGTGCGCTACAACCCGCCCGTCATCTCGCAGAAAATCTTCAAAATCACGCCGGACAGCTACGTCGAATGGATCGGCGACATCGCCGACCCGGCCTTCAACATCACGGCCGTCGAGACCGTGCGGGCCAACGTCTCCTCCGACGGGCAGGACTCCCGGCCGGTGAATTTCGACATCTCGATCAACATCCGCAACTCGCTCAACGACCTGGCGATCAGTTTCGGCCTGGCGGCCCCCGAGGACCTCGCCATGCAGAACCAGCTGAACTCGCTGACGGCCGAGCAGCGCGCCAACCAGGCGATGAACCTGCTGATCTACAACACCTACACCGGCCCGGGAACGACCGCGAAAGTCAGCTCCGAGAATCCGCTCAACACGTTCATCCAGAAGGAGCTGAACCAATGGGCGCAGAACAACCTCAAGGGCGTGGACCTCTCCTTCGGCATCGACTCCCACGGCGAAGACGACCCCAACGGCCAGCGCACCGACTACTCCTACCGGCTCTCGAAAAACCTCTTCAACAACCGCGTGCGGGCGGTCATCGGCGGCAAGTTCAGCACCGACGCCGACCCGTCGCAGAACCTCAAGGAGAACCTGATCGACGACATTTCGCTGGAATACATGCTCACCAAACGCGACAACATGTACCTGAAAGTCTTCCGCCACACGGGCTACGAGAGCATCCTCGAAGGCGAGATCACCGAAACGGGCGTGGGTTTCGTCATCCGCAAGAAACTGTCGCGGCTGGGCGACCTGTTCAAGCCGATGCGTCCCAAAACCAAAAAACCGAGAAAATGAGTCCGCAGCGCATCCGAAACATCGTTCTGCCCCTCTGCGCCGTGCTGCTGGCGGCCTCCTGCTCCACCACCCGGCGGCTGGGGAGCGACGAGGTGCTGTATACGGGCGTGAAAAAGATCCTCATCGAGCCGGATTCGGGCGTCGTGCTCACTCCGGCGGCCGAGTCGGCGGTGAAGGAACCGCTGTCGGTCGCACCGAACAATCCGCTTTACAGCCCCTACCTCCGCACCCCGCTGCCCGTCGGGCTGTGGGCCTACAACCACCTCTATACGCCGAAGGAGAAAGGATTCAAATACTGGTTCTACAAGCGGCTGGCCAAACAGCCGGTGCTGATCTCCAAGGTACAGCCGCAGCTGCGCACGAAGGTCGCCGAGCAGGTCCTCGAAAATTACGGGTACTTCGGCTCCCGCGCCGCCGACTCCCTGCTCTACCGCAAGCGCGGCCGCAAGGCGAAAGTCCGGTACACGCTCGGCATCGCACCCGCATGGCACTATTCGTCCATCGCCTATCCGCAGGCCGTCGGGGGTCTGAAACAGCTGATCGACAGCCTACAAGCCACCTCCCTGCTGCGCGTCGGGGCGCAGTACAACCTCGACTCGCTCACGCTCGAACGCAAACGCATCTCCCAGCTGCTCCGCAACCGGGGCTACTACTATTTCCGTCCCGAATACATGGAGTACCTGGCCGACACGACCGCCGGCCGACGGCAGGTCGCCCTGCGCCTGAACCTCCGGCCGAACGTTCCGCAGGCGGCCCTCATGCCCTACCGCGTGGGCGACGTCACGGTCCGCCTGACCAACATCAAACCCGGCCCTGCGGATACGCTGCGCCTGCCGGACGCGACCGTCATCGCCCGGCGGCCGCTGAAAATCCGCCCCCGGGTCCTGTCCCGCGCCCTGACGCTCCGGCCCGGGCAGCTCTTCACCGTCGACGCCCAGAACCGGACGCAGACCGACCTCAACAAACTGGGGATCTTCCGCTCCGTCAACCTGAGCGTCACGCCGCTCGACTCGCTGCGCGGCTCCGACACGCTCGACGTGGAGATCGACGCCCGGTTCGACTACCCGCTGGAGGCGGCCCTGGAGACCGACGTCACTTCGAAGTCGAACAGCTTCATCGGCCCGGGCGTCACCTTCCGGGTCAGCAACAACAACCTCTTCCACGGCGGCGAGGTCCTCTCCGTGAAGCTGAACGGCTCCTACGAATGGCAGACGGGCAACAAGAACTCCGGGGGACGCTCCTCGCGGCTCAACTCCTACGAACTGGGGCTGAACGCCAACCTCGACATCCCGAGGCTGCTGCTGCCCCGGAGCATGACGCGCCGGCAGAAATACCCGGGGAGCACGTCGTTCCAGCTGGGCGTCGACCTGATGAACCGTCCCAGCTTCTTCCGGCTGATCGCCTTCAGCGGTTCGGCGGGCTACAACTTCCAGACCTCCCCGTACAGCCGCCATTCGCTGACGGTCTTCAAGCTCACCTACAACAAACTGCTCCACACGACCGACTCCTTCGACCGGACGATGGACGAAAATCCGGCCATCGCCATGAGTTTCCGCAACCAGTTCGTGCCCTCGATCAACTACACCTACACCTTCGAGCGGACCTACGGCGCCACGGGCAACCGGCGCTTCTACTGGCAGAACAGCGTCACGTCGGCCGGCAACCTGCTTTCGGGCATCCTGCGGGCCTTCGGCGAACGGCAGCCCCAGACCCTCTTCGGCAACCGTTTTTCGCAGTTCGTCAAGGAGGTCAGCGAAGTGAAGTTCTACCACCGCATCGGCCGCCGCAACAACTGGCTGGCGACGCGTCTCCTCGTCGGCGCGGGCTACGCCTACGGCAATTCGGAGGTGATGCCTTACAGCGAACAGTTCTACATCGGCGGTGCCAACAGCATCCGCGCCTTCACCATCCGGTCGCTCGGCCCGGGCAGCTACCGCCCGCCCGCGGACGACCGCAACGGCTACCTCGACCAGACGGGCGACTTCAAACTGGAAGCCAACATCGAATACCGCTTCGGCATCATGGGGCGGCTCAACGGAGCCGTCTTCCTCGACGCCGGAAACATCTGGCTGCTGAAGAAAGACCCCAAACGTCCCGGAGCCGAACTCAAATGGAAAGGCTTCCTGAACGACATCGCGCTGGGAACAGGCTTCGGACTGCGCTACGACATCAGTTACCTGGTCATCCGCGCCGACCTCGGCATCGGCCTGCACACCCCCTATCCGAACCCGGACAAGAAGGGCTACTACAACATTTCCAGTTTCAAGGACGGTCTCGGATTCCACCTGGCCATCGGGTATCCGTTCTAAACGTCCGCTCCGGCAAGGCAGGACGCCCGCCGCCATACCCGCGCCAAAGGCCTCCGGACGCGCCGCCCTTCGGCGTCCGCATCCGTCCCTTCGATCCTTTCCGGTCCGCAGAAATCGCGGCCGTCACTTCCCGTTCGCAGAAATCCCTTTCGCCATTCCCGGCGGCATGCCGCATCGCTGCCGCACCTGCGCCATGCCCCTTCGTCCCCGGACAGCGGCTGTTCCGGACGAACCGGTCCCGTCCGGACATCTGCGCATACCATTCCGACCATCCGGTCCGGAACGCGGCGGAGCGCCCGGGTTATCCGGCCATTCCGCAAGCATCAAATGCACGGAGAAGAGACAGCTTGCAGCTGCCATATAATACCGAATTTACGAGAATACAATTTTCAATACGAAAACAAACCCAAGGGTTAAGGTTGTAGTTGCCCGCACAAATTCCGATCTGCATTTTTGTTCAGATTACCCCTTTGAAAGAACAAAAACAGCCAATATGACTACGACTCCTCCCGAAACTCCGAATGCCTCTGTAAACACACGTTCATCATCCCATCCGTCATCGCTGTTTCAGTAAGTCCGGGTAGATTCTGTTGGCTTCCCATCAACCATCAAAATCCGCTTAATATGTACGTTTCCGAACACCTGAAATGGCGCATTCTGATTGCGCAAGCCCTCAAATCGTTCCACTTCGAGCGCGAAAATGCCAACCGTAACCTCAAACTGGTCTTCGAGACCTTCGGCAAGTATCTGTTAGGCACGACCTACGACACGTTCCTGAACTACCTCAACAAGGAGAAGTACGACATCTCGAAACTCAAGCTGCCGCCGTACATCCTGATCGCGCTGAAACTGCTCGACGCCATCCGGCTCGCGTGCGACCGCCTGCACGCCCGCAGGCCGAACGCCTCGTGGACGCTGACCGCAATCGTCGAGGAAGTGCTCGCCGTCGTGCGCGAAAAAGAGACGGAGCACCCCGGCCGGAAAACCCGCGTCGACTGACCCTGAACCGCAAAAGAAACCGGGCTGCAAGATCGCTTGCAACCCGGTTTTCGCATGCTGCGGAAAGAAGGGGATTCGAACCCCTGAAACCCTTTAGGGGTTTACTCGCTTTCCAGGCGGGCCAGTTCAACCACTCCTGCATCTTTCCGAAAGGTGCCCCAAAAGTACACAATATTTCCCGATTCTGCAAATAGCGGCGCTCTTTTTCCGTTCATCCGCCCTGCGGACGGGCCTTTCAGCGGATAAAACTCGTCACGACCCGCTCTTCCGGTTCGGGACGGCCTTCCGAAGCCAGCAGTCCGGCCCGGAGCATCCGCGCCATGTTGCGGGCCAGCACGCGCATCGTCTGCAACCCTTCGGCGTCCTGCGCCGCCTCGCCCGGCAGCCTCCCGTGGACGCTGTTCCAGTATTGCGACGACACGACGGGCATGTTCGAAATCGTGAAATACTTGTTCAGCCGGTCGAACGTCGCGCTCGCCCCGCCCCGGCGGCATACGGCCACCGCCGCGGCAGGCTTGTAGGCCAGGCGGTCGGAACAGGAGTAGAACAGCCGGTCCAGCAGGGCGCACAGCGACCCGTTCGGCCCGGCATAGTAGACCGGCGAACCGACCACCAGGGCGTCGGCCCCGACGAGTTTCTCGCGAACCTCGTTGTAAAGCGCGTCGTTGAAGACGCAGCGCCCCAGTTCGGCGCACTTTCCGCAGGCGATGCATCCCTGCACGGCCTTGGTTCCGATCGAGACGATCTCCGCCCCGACGCCCTCGGCTTCGAGCGCGCGGGCCGCTTCGGAAAGCGCGATGAAGGTGTTCCCCTCGCGGCGGGGACTTCCGTTGATAAGCAGTACTTTCATAATTGCGGGTATTTCATGCAAAAATAACCATTTTTTCCACTCCCCGTACACATTCCGCGCCGAATCTAAAACCGCACGGCAATTCCGTGCGGCAACAAAAAAGGGGGATTCCGAAGAATCTCCCTCACTCTCAAACCTAACCGGCGACTACTTGTTTGCCTCGGCCTTCTCGCAGCACGATTTCTCGCAGCAGGCCTTGGTCGAATCGGCCTTCTCGGCGCAGCATGCAGCCGTCGAATCGCACTTCTCGGCGCAGTTTGCGCAAGCCGAAGCTTCGGTAGCGGCAGCGGCGGCAGCGCCCTCGGCAGCCTTCTTGTTCGAATTTCCACAGCAGCCTACCATTGCGACGGCAGCCAGGACGATGACAAAAGAGACAATCTTTTTCATGGCATTAAACATTTAATTGTTAATTGTTCCGTAACGCCGCAAAGTTAAATATTCGCCCGGGAAAAGCAAAGAAAAAAGAATTATTTTTCGAAACCGGACTTTTATTGGTCCAAAAGGTTGGAAATCGGGGATTTCTCCCTCTTCAGCTGCTTGAGAAAAGCCTTCGGGAAGGTCGCCGACACACGCCCCTTGAGCATGATGGCCTCCTCCTTGGTCAGGCAGTTGCCCGCCGAAACGATGAAATAGGGAATCTCGTAATCCACGTAAACCTTCACGTCGGGATAAGTCTCCTCGAACAGCGCCTTGGCGGCAAAAGCCCCGTCGCGCGCCGCAGGCCCGTTGTCCGAAAAGACGCAGACCCGGTGAAAACCCTCGAAATAGAGCCGCTGCCCGGCGCGCGCGGCGTCGGCCACGGCGCGTGCGGCGTCGTCATGCTCGGTGACGGTGACCTGCGCCCGGTTGAAAAGCGTCGCCCCGGGCGTGGGTTCCGCCAGACGCTGCTTAAAGGCGTCGAGCGACTGCGCGTGCGCGGAAACGGCCGCGCACAGGAGAATCGGCATGAGGAAAAGCAATCTGCGCATTATTTCAACTGTTTTTTAACGTCCTCGATCGTAAGGCCAAAGGTATTCAAAAAATCCGACAACGGCATCCGTTCGCGCGAAATTTTCACGGGAGCCGGGCCTCCGCGCCCTTCCACGGCATACGACACCTCGACCTGCGACAGATCGCCCGACTTCACCTTCCGGGCCAGCACGTAGAGCGCCAGCGGGTCGGAGATTTTCAGTTGCCACAAGGTCCGGAAGCTGTCCGTCGTACGGCGGGGCACTTCGACCGCCTCGCGCAGGACGACCGTCCCCACACGGCCGCCGGCATAGTAAACGCCCATTTCCGCGGCATCGAGCACCAGCTTGTAACCCGTATCGTTCATCACCCGCACGACCACCTCGGCGCCCGTCAGTCCCTGACGCTCGACCCTTTCAATGCCCTCGAAGCGGATGTTGCGCCGGGCCTTCTCCACGGCGCGGCGGCACGAAGAGAGCGACACCGCGACCGCCAGCAGCAATACGTACACCGAATAACGTTGTATCATCTTCATCTTTCTCCTATATATATTTGTGCGATACCGAAACTCTGGCTCCGCGCCCGGCAGTTGCGAAATCCCGCCCGGGCCATCATCGCCATGAACTCCTCCGGCGCGGGAAACTCCCCGACCGAGGCTGGAAGATACTCGTAGGCCCGTTTGTCGCGCGACACCAGCCCGCCGATGCGGGGCAGGATTTTGTAGGAATAAAATTCGTACAACGCCCGGAACACCCGGTTGCGGGGACGCGAAAACTCCAGGATAACGACTTTGCCCCCGGGTTTTATTGTGCGGGCCAGTTCGCGCAGCCCGGCCCCGAGGTCTCCGAAGTTGCGCACCCCGAACGCCACGGTCGCCACATCGACCGACGCGTCGGCCACAGCGAGACGCTCGGCATCGCCCCGGTCGAGGACGATGCGCCCGTCCAACCCCCGGGCCTCGATCTTGCGGCGTGCCACGGCGAGCATCTGCTCCGAAAGGTCCACCCCGAGCACCTGCACGTCGCGGATGCGGCGGGCCATGGCGATCGCCAGGTCGCCCGTTCCGGTCGCCACGTCCAGGATGCGGCCGGGCTTTGCGCGGCGCACCTCGCCGACCACGCGGCGGCGCCACACGCGGTCGATGCTCATCGAAAGCGTATGGTTCAGCAGGTCGTACTTTGGCGCGATGTTGTCGAACATCTCGCGCACCTCCTCCTTTTTGGTCTGATCTGTATTGTATGGTTTCATTCGTATCTAATCGTTTCTTCGGGCTTCACGGTGGAGACCACGGCCGTCGGGATCACCAGCAGGGCGACGATCGCGGCGACGAACCCCGCGTTGAGCGCCAGCCACCAGCCCCAACCCAGCGACACGGGCACCTCCGAGAGCAGGTATCCCTCGGAGCTGAGCTTCACCAGATGCGTCCATTTCTGCACGAGGCACAACCCCAGTCCGGCGGCATTGCCCCACGCCAGCCCCCGCAGGGTCACCAGCGCCGCCCGCCAGAGGAAGATGCGCCGCAGACAGCCGTTGCGCATCCCGAAGGCTTTCAGCAGACCGATCATCCGCGTCCGCTCCAGCACGAGGATCAGCAGCGCCGAGGTCATGTTGAAGAAGGCCACCACGAGCATGATGACGATCACCACCGCGGCATTCACATCGTGGGCCTTCAGCCAATCGAAAATATTGGCGTACCGCTCCCGGACGCTCGTCACGGCGAGGTTTTCGGAATCTTCGGCATCATCGTACAACAGCGTCCGGCCCAGCGTCCGGGCGAACGTGTCGGCGCCGGCCAGCGAGCGCGTCAGGATCTCGTAGCCCGAAATCTCGTCCGGTCCCCACTCCGAGAGCCGCTGCACGTTGCGGATGTCCGTCACGACCACCACGCCGTCCATCTCCTCCATCCCCGACTCGTAGACGCCCGCCACCTTGAAACGGTCGCGGCGCGGCATTTCGCCCGGCTCGACGAACAGCATCTCGACCTTGTCGCCCACGCCCAGCAGCAGTTTGTCGGCCAGCGTGCGCGACAGCAGGATGTCCTTCGTGCGGACCTCGCCGCCCACACGGGGCAGCTCCCCCGCGACGAGCCATTCGCGGAAATACGACCAGTCGTAATCCGCCTCGACACCCTTGAGCATCACCTCGCCCACGGCGTCGGCCGTGCGGACAATGCCCCCCTTGACGGCATAGGGAGCCATCGCCACGAACCCGTCGGTCCGGCGGATCAGCTCCTCGACATGCGCGCTGCGGCGCACGGGCTGCGCATCGAGCGCGTTCACGCCCCTTATGTCGGTCACCGCGACGTGAGCCGCAAACCCCGTCATCTTGCGCGCCACCTCGCGTTTGAAGCCCATGATGACGGCCATCGCGAGGATCATCACCGCCATCCCCAGCGCCACCGACGCCACGGCGATACGCTCCATCACCCCGGGCTTGTTCCCGGGCGCGGGCTGCGCCATGCGGCGTGCGATGAAAAAGGCGAGATTCACGGTGCGCTGTCTTGTCGAAAATTTGTACAAAGTAACATATAAATTTCGTATTTCCGGTATCGTAACGACACTTTTTATCAGCCGGAAGGTTTTACAAACGCGCCCGCAATTCTGTTTTGCAGCCATCCTACTTTTTTGTATCTTTGCGGAAAACAAACGTTTTTCGTATGCAAAAACAGGCATTGATTACGGGAGCCACTTCGGGCATCGGACGCGCCACGGCGCTCCGGCTGGCAAAGGAGGGATACGCCGTCATCGCCACGGGCCGCCGGGCCGACCGGCTCGCGACGCTGCGCGCGGAGATCGAAGCGGCGGGCGGCCGCTGCACGACGCTCGCCTTCGACGTGCGCTCCGAGGAGGAGGTGCGCCGCAACCTCTCTCCGCTCGAAAACATCGACCTGCTGGTCAACAACGCGGGTCTCGCCGCCGGACTGGAGCACATCGACCTGGGCGACACGCGCGACTGGGACGCCATGATCGACACCAACGTCAAGGGGCTTCTCTACGTCACGCGCGTCATCGCGCCCAAGATGGTCGCCGCGGGCCGCGGGCACATCTTCAACATCGGCTCGATCGCCGGGACCGAGGCCTACGAGAACGGCGCGGTCTACTGCGCCTCGAAACACGCCGTGCACGCCATTTCGCAGTCGATGCGCGCCGACCTACTTTCGGCCGGGATCAAGGTGACGGAGATCCGCCCGGGAATGGTCGAGACCGAATTTTCCGAAGTGCGTTTCCACGGCGACAAGAAGCGCGCTGACGCGGTTTACGACGGCGTCGAACCGCTCACCGGCGCCGACATTGCGGAAGCAATCGCATGGGCGGCACAATTACCCGCCCATATGAACGTTAATGATATGGTGCTGATGCCCTCGCAGCAGGCGGGAGCGTATTACACGCACCGGAAAACAAAACAGACAACGCTATGACATTTCCTATGATTGCCCTGCTCCAGGCAGGTTACTATGCAGAGCCGCACGCCGCGCGCTACGACGCCGCGACGATGGGCATGTTCGTCCTGATCATCGCCATCGGCGTCATCGGGTTCATCGTGCAGGCGCGCCTGCAATCGGTGTTCAAGAAGTATTCGAAGGTGCAGTTCCCCGGCGGGCTGACCGGCGCCGAGGTCGCCGAGAAGATGCTGCGCGACAACAACATCCACAACGTGAAGGTGACGCACGTGGGCGGACACCTCACCGACCATTTCAACCCGCAGACGATGACCGTCAACCTGAGCGACTCGGTCTACTCGTCGTCGAGCGTCGCCGCCGCGGCCGTGGCGGCCCACGAGTGCGGCCACGCCGTGCAGCACGCCCGCGGTTACGCCCCGCTGACGCTGCGTTCGCAGCTGGTTCCCGTCGTGCAGTTCGCCTCGACGGCCGCCACGTGGGTCATCATCCTGGGTCTCGTCATCCTCGCCTCGACGCAGAACGAACTGCTGTGCTGGATCGGCGTGGGCATGATCGCCATGTCGGCCCTCTTCTCGCTCGTCACGCTGCCCGTCGAGTACAACGCCTCGACCCGCGCCGTGGAGTGGCTCCAGACCAGCCGCACGATGCAGGGAGCACAGCTCGCGCAGGCCAAAGAGGCCCTCTCGTGGGCGGCCCGCACTTACCTCGTAGCGGCGTTGAGCGCCATCGCGTCGGTGCTTTACTACGTCTTCCTGATCCTCGGACGGCGCGACTGACCCACCGATGAACACCCCCGGAAAAGATTACACCCACCACAGCTGGCTGGCGGCCGCAGCGCTCATCGCAGTGCTCATGGCCGTAAGTTTCATCCCTCCGCAAAGCGTCGGGGGCGTGAAACTCCGCCGCGCCAACATCCTCTCGGACCTCCTTTCGTTCGACGACGCCGAAGCGGCCGAACCCGCCGCCGAGCCGGCGCTCTTCGACGAAGAGGAGTTCCATATCGACATGGCCGCCGTCGCCGAACGCATCGAGGCCGACACCACCCCGCGCGAGGTGCAGATCACCTACGAATGGCTCCTCGCGCAGGACACGGCCCGCCGCGAACGCGCCGTGCCCGACTCGGCGCGTTTCGTCGCGACGCTGACCCCGATCGAGGATTTCAGCGACAGCGGACGCATCCGGGCCTTCTGCGACACGCTGCTCAACGCTCCGCGCCCGGTGCGCATCGCCTTCCTGGGCGACTCGTTCGTCGAGGGCGACATCCTCACGGCCGACCTGCGCGAACGGCTCCAGTCGGCCTACTCGGGCGGCGGCGCGGGATTCGCCCCGATGGCCTCGCCGCTGACGGCGTTCCGGCGCACGGTCAAAACCCAGTCGAAGGGCTGGACGACCTACAACATCATGCAGCGCAAAGCCGCACCCGCGCGCCTGCGCGAGAATTTCTACGTCTCGGGCTGGGTGAGCCAGCCTGCGGCCGGGGCTTCGACCCGCTGGGAGAGCACCGACTACCGCAAACGCCTCGATTCGTGCACCACGGCGCGCGTCTTCTTCCTCTCGCCCCGCGACAGTCGCGTCGAGGTGACGCTCAACGACGCCCAGCGCCGCGAATTCGACATCGCGGGCGATGACGCCGTGCGGCAGATCGCCGTTTCGGCCCCCCGTGTCCGCTCGCTCGCCTTCAAGGTGCTCTCCGGCGCGGAGGACTTCGTCGGCTACGGAGCGGTTTTCGAAGGCCGGGGCGTCGTGGTCGACAACTACTCCGTGCGCAGCAACAACGGGCAGGCGATGTTCTGGACCAACCCGTCGGTCAACGCCCAGATCAACGCCATGCTGGGCTACGATCTGGTGGTGCTCCAGTACGGGCTGAACATCATGCAGCCGGGCGTGAAGAACTACACCAACTACGCCGGACAGATCGAGAAGATGATCGCCTATGTCCGCCAGTGCTTCCCGGGGGCGGCGGTGCTCGTGCTGGGCGTCAGCGACCGTTCGGTGAAGACCGACGCCGGATTCGAACCGATGGACGCCATCCCCCACATGCTCGACTGCCAGCGCCGTGCGGCTCGGAACACGGGCGCGGCCTTCTGGCCCACGTGCGACGCCATGCGCGCCCTGGGCGGCATGGAACAGTTCGTCAAGAACGGCTGGGCGGGCAAGGACTACACCCACATCAACTACGCCGGAGGGCGCCGCGTGGCATGGGCGCTGTTCGACGCCATCAACGCCGGAGTCTCGGAAGTCTACACCGAGCAGCGGATCGCCAGCCTGCGCCGCACGGCGGCGCAGGCCGTCCTCGACTCGGCGCGCAGGGCCGCCGTCGACCGCAGCATCCTCCCGGCCCCATCCTCCGCACCCCTTAACCCGCGCGCGCAATGACCTTTCCCGCAACGGACGGCATCACCGACAGGCTCCAGGCGCTGTTTGCCTACGACGCCTCCTCGCCGCTGATTTTCAGCAGCGGGCTGTTCCTGTTCCTCTTCGCGGGATTCCTGCTCGTTTACAGCGTCTTCCGCCGCGCGCCGATGGCCCGCATCGTCTACGTCATCGCCTTCTCGCTCTATTTCTACTACAAGTCGAGCGGCATCTATTTCCTGCTGCTCGTCTTCGCCGCGGCGAGCGACTTCCTGATCGCCCGGGGCATCTACCGGGCGCGCTTCCGGTGGACGAAACGCTGGCTGGTGGTATTGAGCGTCGCGGTGAACCTCGGCATGCTGGGGTATTTCAAGTACACGAACTTCCTCATCGACATCTCCAACCAGCTGTTCGGACAAGGCTTCCTGCAATTCCAGAACATCTTCCTCCCGGTCGGCATCTCGTTCTTCGTTTTCCAGTCGATGAGCTACACCATAGACATTTACCGCGGCCAGCTGAAGCCTTTGTCCAACTGGCTCGACTATCTCTTTTACCTGTCGTTCTTTCCGCAGCTGGTGGCCGGCCCGATCGTCCGCGCCCGGGATTTCATCCCGCAGATCCGGCAGAACCCGGTCGTGGTCACGCGCGAGATGTTCGGCACGGGCGTCTTCCTGATCCTCACGGGCCTGTTCAAAAAGGCGATCATTTCGGACTACATCTCGCTCAACTTCGTCGACCGCATCTTCGACGAACCGCTGCTCTACTCGGGATTCGAGTGCCTGATGGGCATCTACGGCTATGCGCTGCAAATCTACTGCGACTTCTCGGGCTATTCGGACATGGCCATCGGCATCGCCCTGCTGCTGGGATTCCGCTTCCCGAAGAACTTCGACGCACCCTACAAGTCGGCGACGATCACCGAGTTCTGGCGGCGGTGGCACATCTCGCTCTCGACGTGGCTGCGCGACTACCTCTACATTTCGCTGGGCGGCAACCGCAAGGGCCGCATCCGGACCTACGGCAACCTGCTCCTGACGATGCTGCTGGGCGGACTGTGGCACGGCGCAGCGGTGCGTTTCATCCTCTGGGGCGGACTGCACGGCGCGGCCCTGGCGCTGCACAAGCTCTGGATGGCCCTCGTTCCGGGCGCCAAGGCCACCGGATCGCAGATGCACTGGTGGAGCCGCGCGGCGGGCATGCTCCTGACGTTCAACATCGTCTGCCTGGGGTGGCTGATGTTCCGCGCCGAGTCGATGCAGACCGTCTCGCTGATGCTGCACCAGATTTTCGAAAACTTCAACGCCGCGATGATCCCGCAGGTCGTGACGGGCTACGCCGCCGTCTTCGCGCTGATCGCCGCGGGTTACATCCTGCACCTGCTGCCGTCGGCCGTCGACGCCGTCGCGCAGCGGATCGTGGTCCATGCGCCGCTGGTTCTGCAGGTCCTGATGGCCGCGGCGATGATCTGGTGCGTCATGCAGATCAAATCCAGCGACATACAGCCGTTTATCTATTTCCAGTTCTGATACGTATATGGACCCGCTCATGCATCCCGGAATGTCGTTTTCGCCGCTTGCAGCGGCGTTTACAAATTGGACCCACCCCCAAACCTCCGCCTTGCCGGGGGCTTGTCGCACGCGACCGAATTGTCGGCCAAACATTCACTCAACTTTTAGCTTATGAATTGCGACCATAACCTCTTTTTAGCCCTGAACTTCGACGGCGGCCCCTTCATGGACCGCCTGATGCTGACCGTCTCGGGCACGACGATGTGGCTGCCGCTCTACGCGCTGATCCTCTGGCTCGTGTGGCGCCGCGACGGATGGCGCAACGTCATCCTCTTCACGGCGCTGATGATCGCCGCGCTGGTCCTCTCGGACATGATTTCGGGAATCTTCAAGCACAACGGCGTGCTGGGCGGGCTGCTGCCCGACTTCGAACCGCGCTGGCGGCCGATGTTCACCCCCGCGCTCGAAGGGCTGGAGATCGCTCCCGACTCGCTGCGCAAGCTGCGCTGGCTGACGCCCGACTCGCTCGCCGCCGCGGGCATCACACACGACTGGGTCGTACACGTCCCCGTCGAGGCCGTGAGCGGCCGCTTCGGGACCGTCTCGGCCCATGCGGCGGTCATTGTCACGCTGGCCGTGCTGTCGGCCTCGGTCATCCGCCGGCGGTGGTTCACGGGACTGATGGTTCTCTCCACCCTCCTGATCTGCTACTCACGCATCTATCTGGGCAAACACTACCCGATGGACCTCGTGTGGGGTACGGCGGTCGGCATCGCGCTGGGACTGGCGGCCTTCTGGACCTACCGGAGACTGTCCCGCCCAAAAAAGGAGCTGCAATAGCAGCTCCTTTTCCGTCAATACCACGCCGACAGCGTGCCGGCCCGGCTCTTGGCCGCGTCGGGAATCCCCGGAAAGAATTTCATCCGCATCTTCGACTCGATCTCCGATATGGGAACGATAAACTGCCCCAACTGCGACTTCTCCGTGGCGGCGCTCGTCGTCAGGGTTTCGACCCAGAAGGCGATGGTCTCCAGTTCGTCGGCCGTACACTCCTGAATGGGTTTGCCCACCTGGACCGTCTTTTTGCGCACGGCCATCTTGAACTGGTGCGTCGGCATGACGCAATCCTTCGAAAGCGAACTCAACGCACCGTTGTTCGAGGCGTCTTTCTGAACCCAGCCGTCGTTTTCGTAATAGCATCCGGCCACGATGTAAAGCGTGTCGGCGGGAATCGCGCCGCCCGAAATCGCCTCCTCGATATTCCCCCAGATCTTCCCGAAGGGACTCGGCTCGGCGGCCTGCGGCGCAATGTTGGTCGGCCGGAAGGTCTGCATGTTGATTTCCAACCCCTTACCGGGCCGCTCGCTCGACATGCAGAGGTGCCCGCGCGACCAATAGCCGCTGCCGTAACGGCCGGTCACCAGATCGGCGACCCAATACTGGTAAACGTCGCCTGCCGACGAAGGGTAGATCTTCGCCTGCTGCGTTTCCGGAAGCGCCGGGTCCGCCGCCCACGGCTCGTCGGAGCGCCCCGAACCTTCGAGGTAGCAGCGATGATGCGGATAGGCCACCCAAACCGGATTGTGGCGGCGCTTATCGTAACAATAGGTGTAATTGCGCACCCGCTTGCCGCCCGAAACAGTCGTGGTCCAGGTCGTATGCACGAACTGGTCGGAGGAAGGCGTTTCGAAATTGGAGGGAAGCTCGGCCCAGCGAAGGCCCGCACCCGTCCCGAGGTCGACCTGCTGACCGCCGCCGCCCGTCGTGAGCCGGATGTCGTCGAAATTCAGTCCGTAGGCGCGCTCCGTACCCGTCGGCGCAAGGCGAATTCACAGTTTCGGAACAGGCTGCGCGAGCGTGAAGCCCACCGTCGTCCCGGTCCACGTGTTGTAGGCCGACGCGCCCGTATAGACGAGCGGTTTCCAGACCGCACCGTCGGCGCTCACCGTCAGCGAAACGTCATCCGCCGGGAAGATCGCACCGAAAGCGAGGGTGAAATTCGTCTGCCCCGCAGGCAGCGAGATGTCCTGGATCACGAAATAGTCCGTCGACGCGTTGTAGAACATTTTGGCGTAGGCTTTTCCCGAAGCCCCGGAGTATTTGCCCGCCGAACCGTAATTGTCATTGTTGATACGGACATTGTTCACGGCATAGGTCACCGTCGAGGCTCCCGTGCCGGTCTGGGTTTTCCACTCCTGATTCGCACCCGCCCAGACGCCGCCCGCTCCGTTGCCGAAATCGAGACTGAAAACCGTCTCGGCGGGGGTCTCCGGATTGCGCACGATCACGCAGGTTGCAGTCTTGGCGCCGGAGCCTTCTCCGGCCGTAACGGTCAGCGTGGTGCGCTGCCCCGCGGGCGCGTCGGCAATGGTGATCGTGGCGCTGCCCGTACCCGAGGCGGGCGAGAACTTCAGCGCGGAATTGGGACATGCCGCTTTCCACGAAGCGTTCGTCGTCACGGTGACGACGTTCGATGCGGGCGAGGCCGGATCGTAGAGCAGTTCGGCGGGAGCGACCGAGAGCGTCACCCCGACGGCATCGGCGGCGCGGGTCACGGAGACCGGCTTGCCCGAGGTCTTGCCCGAGGCGGCGCGCACGCCCACCTGAACGGAAGCGCCCTTGGGCATGTCCCACACGTAGAACACTCCGTTACCGGAACCCGAGGCCGGCTCCACCCGGACGGCAGCCGACTCGGGCGTCCAGAAAACCTGCCACCCGGTGTTGGCGATCACACGGACCGCATTGTTCGCCGGAGTCGTTTCGTCGAAGGTGAACGATGCGGATTCAATGGCGGCATAGCCCTCGTCCGAAGAGTCGTCGCCGCCGCACGAGGCGAGCAGCAGCAGGCACAGGGCGAACGCCCCTGAAACCGGGAAGGGGAAACCCAGCGTGCCGCGAAAGAGAATGGAGAGTTGTTTCATAATTCAGGTTTTAGTCAGATACACAAACAAATATAGCGATAAAAACCGAATAAACAACAACCGCCCGCGCCCGGTTTTTCCGGGCCGCCGCGCCGCGGTTGCAGCCGATTGCGGAAAGAGTTGCTACTTTGCCCTTTTTTCACTAATTTTGCACGGATATAAAACGATACATCAAAAACACACGATATGGCAATCGAACTCAGCGAACAGGAACAGCTTCGCAGGCAGTCGCTCACGGCGTTGCGCAATCTGGGCATCGAACCCTACCCCGCCGCCCGTTACGAAGTGACGGCCACGGCGCGCGAAATCGCCGATAACTACGACGACGCGAAGAAGAATTTCCAGGACGTCCGCATCGCCGGCCGCATCATGTCGCGCCGCATCATGGGCAGCGCCTCGTTCTTCGAGCTACAGGACCACACGGGCCGCATTCAGGTCTACATCCGCCGCGACGACATCTGCCCCGAAGGCGATCCGACACTCTACAACACGGTTTTCAAGAAACTGCTCGACATCGGCGACTTCATCGGCGTGGAGGGATTCGCCTTCCATACCAACACCGGCGAACTGTCGGTGCACTGCCGTAAGTTCACCGTGCTGTCGAAGTCGATCCGCCCGCTGCCCGTCGTCAAGGAGAAGGACGGCAAGACGTTCGATGCCTTCACCGACCCGGAGGTGCGCTACCGCCAGCGGTATTTGGACCTGATCGTCAACCCGCAGGTGAAGGAGACCTTCGTCCGCCGCGCCAGGATCATGGCCACGATGCGCGAGTTCTTCAACGAACGGGGATACATCGAGGTCGAGACCCCGATCCTCCAGCCCATCCCCGGCGGCGCATCGGCGCGTCCGTTCATCACCCACCACAACTCGCTCGACATCGACCTCTACCTGCGCATCGCCACGGAACTTTACCTCAAGAAACTGATCGTCGGCGGATTCGACGGCGTCTACGAGTTCGGCAAGAACTTCCGCAACGAGGGCATGGACCGCACGCACAACCCCGAGTTCACGTGCATGGAGATTTACGTGGCCTACAAGGACTACCTCTGGATGATGGAGTTCACCGAGCAGATGCTCGAACGGGTGGCCATGGCCGTGAACGGCACGACGGAGCTGACGATCGACGGCAAGCCGATCTCGTTCAAGGCCCCGTTCCGCCGTCTGACGATGACCGACGCCATCCGCGAAAAGACCGGCTACGACATCACGGGCCGCTCGGAGGAGGAGCTGCGCGAAGCGTGCAAGCAGTTGAACGTCGAGGTCGACGAGACCTTCGGCAAGGGCAAGCTGATCGACGCCATCTTCGGGCAGTACTGCGAGGAGGAGCTGATCCAGCCCACCTTCATCACGGACTACCCGCGCGAGATGTCGCCGCTGTGCAAGCGTCACCGCTCGAACCCCGACCTGACGGAGCGTTTCGAACTGTTCGTCAACGGCAAGGAGCTGTGCAACGCCTATTCGGAGCTGAACGACCCGATCGACCAGCTGGAGCGTTTCCAGGAGCAGCTGCGTCTCTCGGAGAAGGGCGACGACGAGGCCATGTTCATCGACATGGACTTCGTGCGCGCGCTGGAATACGGCATGCCGACCTGCTCGGGAATGGGCATCGGCATCGACCGGCTGACGATGTTTATGACCGACCAGTCCTCGATCCAGGACGTGCTGTTCTTCCCGCAGATGCGCCCCGAGAAGAAGGTCGTGAACGATCCCGCGGAGGCCTACACCGCCATCGGCGTTCCCGAAGAGTGGGTTCCGGTGATTCAGAAGATGGGGTACCTCACCGTCGAGTCGCTCCGCAAACTCGCCCCCGGCAAGTTCTTCAACGACCTGTGCGGATTCAACAAGAAGAACAAGCTCGGACTGAAAGCCCCCTCGATCGACGAGGTGAAAGGCTGGTGCGACGCAAATTAAAAATGAAAAATTAAGAATTAAAAATTACGGAACGCCCCGGTCAGAAATTTTTCGATTCGCCCGAAGCGGATCGGCAGGCCGCGACTTCGGCCCAAAACCCGGAAACATCGCGATAAAGTCCCCTCCGAGGAGGGGATTTAGGGGAGGGTAGAATTGCAAACGCGGCGGAACGCCGCGCATGCGAAACCGGGATTCTTGCTAAACAAAGGATAGACTTATTAACATAAAAAAGAATTACAACTATGAGAAAGAAAATTGTTGCCGGCAACTGGAAGATGAACACGCTTCCCGCCGAAGGTGTCGAACTGGCCAAAGGCGTCGTGGCAGGCCGCGGAGAGGTTTGCTCGTGCGTGAACTTCATCGTCTGCCCGCCGTTCACCCATCTGGCGATGGTTGCCGAGGCCCTGAAGGGTTCGGACGTCGCACTCGGCGCGCAGGACTGCGCCACCGAAGCCAAAGGCGCCTACACGGGTGAGATCGCTGCCTCGATGATCGCGGCGCTGGGATGCAAATACGTGATCCTCGGCCACTCGGAGCGCCGCCAGTACTACGGCGAGACCTCCGCGACGCTCAACAAGAAGATGGCGCAGGCCTATGCAAACGGGCTGATCCCCATCTACTGCGTCGGCGAGAACCTCGACGAGCGCGAGGCCGGCAAACACTTCGACGTGGTGAAGGCCCAGATCGAAGAGGTGGTTTACAACCTCACCGAGGAGCAGTACAAGAACCTCGTGATCGCTTACGAACCGGTTTGGGCCATCGGTACGGGCAAGACCGCTTCGGCCGAGCAGGCACAGGAGATCCACGCCTACATCCGCCAGGTGCTCACCGCCAAGTTCGGCGCAGCGGCACAGGAGACGGCGATCCTCTACGGCGGTTCGTGCAAGCCCTCGAACGCCGCCGAAATCTTCGCCAAGGAGGACGTGGACGGCGGCCTGATCGGCGGCGCAGCCCTCAAGGCAGAGGACTTCCTCGCCATCGGCAAGGGGTTCTCGAAGTAATACAATTACGGACAGAGGCCCCTGCAAGGGGCCTCTGTCTCTTTATCCGACCCGGATTTCCCAACCATAACTACGACACCATGAAAAAACTGCTGTTTCTCGCCGCCGCACTCTCGGCGGCATGCGCCGCAAGCGCGCAAGGCTACTACACCGACGCCTACAATCCCGACATCACGCGCCACACCGGGCGCATCGCCGCACAGCGCGCGGAATTCATACTGCCCGAGGTGAACGGCTACAACGTCTACAAAGCCGACCTGCACACCCACTCGGTCTACTCCGACGGCGACTGCACGCCCGAATTCCGCGTCCGCGAAGCGTGGTACGACGGCCTGGACGTGCTGGCGATCACCGAACACGTGGAATACCGCCGCCACGAAGGCAAGATGCTGAACTTCCTCAAAGGCTACGTTCCCGAAGGTACGGAGGCCATAAACAACAACATCATCCGGAGGAGCGCCGACGAACGGGGCATCCAGTCGGATCTGAACCTCCCGGTGAAACTGGCCCGGGAGACCGCCCGAAAATACGGTCTGACGATCATTCCCGGCGCCGAGATCACCCGCGAACCGATCGCCTACGGCCACTACAACGCCCTTTTCACCACGGACAACAACTCCCTCTACGCCACCGACGCCCTGCAATCGCTCCGCAACGCCAAGGCGCAGGGGGCGCTGGTGATGCACAACCATCCGGGCTGGCGGCGCAAGAGCCTCGAACACCCCGAGTTCGAAGTCAAAGCCTACGGCGAAGGGCTGATCGACGGCATCGAAATTATGAACGGCGCAGAGTTCTACCCCAAAGCCATCGCACGCGCCCACGCCCGCAAACTGTTCGTGTCGGCGAATACCGACATCCACGATGCGACGGCCGAGACCTACCGGCTTCAGGGCCACAGCCGCAACATGACGCTGATCTTCGCCCGGAACAACTCGCTCGAAGCGCTGCGCGAGGCGCTCGAAGCGCGCCGCACGCTGGCCTATTCGTTCGGCACGATAGCGGGCGACGAACAGCTGCTGAAGGACCTCTTCACGGCATCGGTCCGGACAAAGGTGCTCCACACCGACCCGAGCAACGGCCGCCGCACGGTAAGCCTCACGAACAGCAGTTCGGTGGAGTACGTCCTCCGCTTCCCGGGGCAGAATCCCGTCGTGCTCAAGCCGTTCTCGACGCTGATGACCACCGTAGGACGTGACAAGCCGCTCGACGTCACCGTCGAAAACATGTGGTACTCCGAGAAGGATCATCCCCGGATCGAGATCAATCTGTAATCCCGCACCCGTTAAAAAATCCCCGGACCGTCGACGGCCGGGGATTTCCATGCCCTCCGCAAAGATGTTCAAAAACGGGCCGAATGCGGCCGGAACAAACTTTTTTCGTATATTTACAGCACATAACAAAACGACATGAGCCGGTTAATCATCAACAATTTCAACGAATTCGCCCAGCACATAGGTCAGGAGCTGGGTGTTTCCGACTACCTGACGATCACGCAGGAGCAGATCGACCTTTTCGCCGACGCCACGCTCGACCACCAGTGGATTCACGTGGACACGGAGCGCGCCCGGACGGAAAGCCCTTATAAATCGACCATTGCGCACGGCTACCTGAACCTTTCGGTGCTCCCCTACCTCTGGGGACAAATTCTGGAGGTCAACAACGTGAAGATGCTGGTCAACTACGGCATCGAGAAACTGCGCTTCAACCGGCCTGTGCTGGCAGGCGACGCAGTCCGGCTGCGCGCCTCGCTGGTGTCGCTCGCAAACCTCCGCGGCATCGCCAAGGCGGAGATCAAGGTGTCGCTCGAAATCAAGGACAGCCCCAAAACGGCCCTCGATGCGACGGTCGTGTTTCTCTATCATTTCCAATAGCGCCAAACGGATCGTAAATTAAACAGGGGCTGTTTACACAGTCCCTGTTTTTGTTGCGGCGATTTTCGATTGCAGGCGAAAGGCTTCAAGCACGACATAAGCCGAAACCGATTTTTCGTGCAGCGTAATAAAAAACCCGGATGGGTAGTCCTGACGGACGTCCCATTCGGGTTTTGTTTAGGATGTGCGGGAATATCCGCTTACAAATCCAAAAGGCTACATTTTTTTGCCCACATTGGTCTTCTTCGCAACCTTCGGAGCCGCAGCCTTGGCCGAAGCGGCCTTCGGCGCTGCGGGCTTCTTCGGGGCGGCAGCCTTCTTGGGTGCGGCCTTTTTAGCCTCGCCCTCGACGACGGTAGCCTCCTCGACGGCGTCGGTAGCCTTGGCGGCCGACTTGCGCGAGCGGCGCGTCTTCGGTTTTGCCTCCGAAGCGGCTGCGGGAGCGATACCCAGCGTGTAAGGCTCGTTGAAGTCAACGAACTCGATGATGCACATGTCGGCAGCATCGCCCAGACGGAAACCGGTCTTCAGGATGCGGGTGTAACCGCCCGGACGCTCCGAAATCTTCGGCGCGATCGTACGGAACAGCTCCGTAACGGCCTCTTTCTGTTTCAGGTACGAGAATACGATACGGCGCGAGTGCGTCGTGTCCTCCTTCGACTTGGTGACCAGAGGCTCCACGAAACGCTGAACGGCCTTGGCCTTGGCAACCGTCGTTTCGATGCGTTTGTGCAGGATCAACGACGTGGCCATGTTCGACAGCATGGCCTTGCGGTGGCCTGCCTGACGGCCCAGGTGGTTGAAATTCTTATTGTGTCTCATAATTAATCTTTGTCAAGTTTGTAGATTGATACGTCCATACCGAACTTCAGGTTGAGCGAGGTCAGCAACTCGTCCAGCTCCGTCAGCGACTTCTTGCCGAAGTTGCGGAACTTCAGCAGGTCGTTGCGGTTCAGCTTCACGAGGTCCCCCACCGTATCGACATCGGCGGCCTTCAGGCAGTTCAGGGCGCGGACCGAAAGGTCCTGATCCGAGAGCTTCGTCTTCAGCAGCTGACGCATGTGGAGTACATCCTCATCGAATTCCTCGGCACCGTTCGTGTCTTCCATGTTGACGGTGATCTTCTCGTCGGAGAAGAGCATGAAGTGCTGGATGAGAATTTTTGCGGCCTCTTTCAGAGCCTCTTTGGGGTGAATCGACCCGTCGGTGGTAATTTCCAAATTCAGCTTCTCGTAGTCGGTCTTCTGCTCGACGCGGTAGTTTTCGATCGAGTACTTCACGTTCTTGATGGGCGTGAAGATCGAGTCGATCGGAAGCGTTCCGAACTCGCTTTCAGCGGGAGCGTTCTCCTCGGCAGGCACGTAGCCGCGGCCTTTGCCGATCGTGAGCGTCATCTGCATCTTCGTTCCCGGGGCCAGGTGACAGATCACCAGGTCGGGATTGAGGACCTTGAAGAACGACAGGTAATTCGAGATATATCCGGCAGTCAGCTCCGTAACACCCGCAACGTTAATGGATACTTTTTCGGCATCCTGATTATCGACTGTGCGGATAAAACGAACCTGCTTCAGATTGAGGATGATGTTCAACATATCCTCCATCACACCGGGGATAGCGGCAAACTCGTGATCGACACCGGCTACCTTGACAGTCGTGATTGCGTAACCCTCCAGCGAAGAGAGCAGAATACGACGCAAAGCGTTACCGACAGTCATACCGAATCCGGGCTCCAGCGGTCGGAATTCGAACTTCCCGAACGACGAAGTGGATTCAAGCATAATAACCTTCTCAGGTTTCTGGAATGCTAATATTGCCATAATAGGTGAATTTGTTTTGATTACTACTTCGAGTACAACTCGACGATGAGCTGCTCCTTGATGTTCTCGGGGATCTCCTCACGCTCGGGTTTCTGCAGGAAACGGCCGCTCATCGAGGCGTTGTCCCACTCCAACCAGGCGTAGCGGCTCTTCGACGAGCCGGCCAGGGATGCCGAGATCACTTCCAGACTCTTCGACTTCTCGCGAACCGACACCACGTCACCCGCGCGCAGCGAGTACGAGGGGATGTTCACGACGCTGCCGTTCACGCAGATGTGGCAGTGCGAAACGAGCTGGCGGGCAGCCGCACGCGTCGGGGCGATACCCAAGCGGTAAACGACGTTGTCCAGGCGGCACTCCAGCAGCTTCAGCAGGTTCTCACCCGTGATACCGCCCATGCGGGCAGCCTGCTCGTAGGTGCGCGAGAACTGCTTCTCCAGCAGGCCGTACGTGTACTTCGCCTTCTGCTTCTCGCTCAACTGCGTGCCGTACTCCGACACTTTCTTGCGCTTGCGCGCCAGACCATGCTGTCCGGGAGGATAGTTGCGCTTTTCGAGCACCTTATCCGCACCATAGATAGCTTCGCCGAATTTACGGGCGATTTTCGATTTAGGTCCTATGTATTTTCCCATTGTTCTGTCTTTTTTTAAAACCTTGAAATTATCCTTAACCTGTGCCTGAATTATACGCGGCGGCGGTTAGGAGCACGGCAGCCGTTGTGCGGCAGCGGCGTAACGTCGATGATCTCCATCACCTCGATACCGGCGCCGTGGATCGTGCGCACGGCCGACTCGCGGCCTGCACCCGGACCCTTCACATAAACCTTCACCTTGCGCAGGCCCATGTCGTAAGCGACCTTGGCGCAATCCGCCGAAGCGGTCTGTGCTGCATACGGAGTATTCTTCTTCGAACCACGGAAGCCCATCTTGCCGGCCGACGACCAGCTGATGACATCGCCCACCTCGTTGGTGATGGTGATGATTACGTTGTTGAAAGTGGAGTGTACATAGACATTGCCCAGCGCACCGACCTTAACAACCTTTTTCTTAACTGTTCCAGTTTTCTTTGCCATAATTCTCTAAAGATTACTTCGTTGCCTTTTTCTTGTTTGCGACAGTCTTCTTGCGGCCCTTGCGGGTACGCGCGTTGTTCTTGGTCGACTGACCGCGGACGGGAAGACCCAAACGGTGACGGATGCCGCGGTAGCAGCCGATGTCCATCAGGCGCTTGATGTTCAGCTGGACCATCGAACGGCATTCGCCCTCGACTTTCAGACCCAGGTCGGCGATCGTCGAACGGATCGCACCGATCTGGTCGTCCGACCAATCCTGTACTTTGAGATCGTAGCTGATGCCAGCGGTCTCGAGAATCTTACGAGCCGTCGAACGACCGATACCGTAGATATAGGTCAGGCCGATCTCGCCTCTTTTGTTTTTCGGTAAATCTACACCGACTATACGTGCCATATAAATTCTTTTTCTTTTTTGACTTGTTTAAAAAACATTACCCCTGGCGCATTTTAAACTTGGGATTCTTTTTGCAAATGACATAAAGTTTGCCTTTACGCTTCACAATCTTGCAATCCTCGCTTCTTTTCTTGATGGATGCTTTAACTTTCATGATTTTCAAGCAATCTAATTATTTGTACCGGAAAGATATACGTCCCTTCGTAAGGTCATAGGGCGTCATCTCCACTTTTACTTTATCTCCGGGAAGGATCTTGATGTAGTGCATACGCATCTTTCCCGAGATATGGGCCGTGAGAATGTGGCCGTTGTCCAGTTCGACGCGGAACATCGCGTTGGACAGCGCCTCGATAATCGTCCCGTCCCTTTCAATAGCAGTTTGTTTTGCCATAGAGTCTTAATTGTTTATTGCCTTTTCGATGATACTGAAGTCCGTCAGGACATCGGGTCCCGATTTGCGGACCGCAACGGCGAACTCGTAGTGCGCCGCCGGTTTGTGGTCCCGCGTGCGGACCGTCCAGCCATCCCGTTCGAAAACCACCGCTTTGGTCCCCATGTTGATCATGGGTTCGATGCAGATGACCATGCCCTCCTTCAGGAGCGGTCCTCTGCCGCGTGCGCCGTAATTGGGAACACCGGGGTCTTCGTGCATTTTCCGACCCAGTCCGTGTCCCTCCAGTTCGCGCACGACTCCGTAGCCGAAACTTTCGGCGTACTCCTGCACGGCTGCCGACACGTCGCCTACGCGGTTGCCGGCTTTGGCCTGCGCCGTACCTTTATAAAGAGCCTCTTTGGTGACGTCCATCAGCTGCCTAACTTCCCCGGCAACCTCGCCAACGGCAAACGTATATGCCGAATCACCAACAAACCCCTTCATAAACGTACCGCAATCGACCGAAACGATGTCGCCCTCTTTGAGAACGCATTTCGAGGATGGGATACCGTGAACCACCTGTTCGTTTACCGATATACACAACGAAGCGGGAAATCCCTGATACCCGAGGAAGGCGGGAACTGCTCCGTGCGCGCGGATGAAATCCTCGGCAATCGAATCCAACTCCTTGGTGGTGACGCCCGGACGGATGTGGCGACCCACTTCCGCCAGCGTCTCCGACACCAGGATGTTGTTCTCCCGGAGCAGCTCTATCTCCTCGTCTGTCTTTAAATAGATCATTTCTTCGCTTAAGAACTCTTCGGAAAAACTCCTAATGACGACCCTGAATACGTCCGGTCTTCATCAGACCATCGTAATGGCGCATCAGCAGGTAGCTCTCGATCTGCTTCAGAGTGTCGAGTACCACACCGACCATGATCAGCAGCGACGTACCTCCGTAGAAGTAGGCGAACGACTGCTGGATGCCCAGGAACTTCATCGCCAGCGCGGGCAGGATCGCCACGATCGCCAGGAAGAACGAACCCGGAAGGGTGATACGCGTCATGATGGTGTCGATGTAGTTCACGGTCTGCTTACCCGGTTTCACTCCCGGGATAAAGCCGCCGTTTCGCTTCATGTCATCGGCCATCATTTGAGGGTTGATGATAATCGCCGTGTAGAAGTAGGTGAAGGCGATTACCAGCACTGCAAGCGTGAAGTTGTACCAGAAACCGGTCATCGAGCTGAAAGCAGCCGCGAAGGCCGTACCGGAGAACAGCGCCGGAATAAACATCAGAGCCTGCGCGAAGATGATAGGCATCACATTCGCGGCATTCATCTTCAGCGGGATGTACTGACGTACGCCGCCGTACTGTTTGTTACCGACGATACGCTTTGCATACTGTACAGGGACCTTGCGGACCGCCTGTACCAGAGCGATCGTTGCCATGAAGACAAGGAACAGCAGCACCAGCTCGAGGATCAGCATGATGGCGCTACCCGAGGCAGTCTGGAAGCGGGCGTTGACCTCGGCCAACAGCGCGTGCGGGAGACGTGCCACGATACCGATCATAATGATCAGCGAGATACCGTTACCGATACCCTTGTCGGTGATCTTCTCGCCCAGCCACATGATGAACATGGTTCCGGCGATCAGGATCGTCGTCGCATAGGCAACGAAGCCGAACGAATTGCCGTAAACGAACGCAGTGGGCATCTGATGGTACAGGTTGGCGATGTACGCCGGACCTTGCAGGATCAGCACGCCGATCGTCAGGAAGCGTGTCCACTGGTTCATCTTGCGGCGGCCGCTCTCACCCTCCTTCTGCATTTTCTGGAAATACGGAACCATCATACCCATGAGCTGGATGATGATCGAGGCGGTGATGTACGGCATGACTCCGAGCGCGAAAATAGCGGCGTTGCCGAACGCACCGCCGGAGAAGACGTCCAACAGACCCAGAAGTCCGTTGCCTTCCAGCTGGCTGGCATACGCCGAACCCTCGCCCAGGGCGTTGGGGTTGATGCCCGGAATCACGACGAAACTACCCAAGCGGTAGACCAGCAGAAGCCCGATCGTGTAAATGACACGCTTGCGAAGCTCCTCGATCTTGTAGATATTCTTGAGCGTTTCTACCAATTTCTTGTTGGTCGCCAAAAGAGCGATTACCACCAAAAAGACGACACCAACAACGAGATACTGATTCATAATTTTTGGGTTCTAAGGTTGCTTACAGTTTTTCGACGCTGCCCCCGGCTGCCGTGATGGCCGCCTCGGCGCTCTTCGAGAACGCATGCGCCTTGACGGCGAGCGCCTTCGAAATCGTGCCGTTGCCCAGGATCTTCACCTTGTCGTTCGACGAGATGAAACCTGCGGCGATGAGCGTGTCGACCGTAACCTCCGTGAGCGATTTCTTGGCTGCCAGCTCCTCGAGCGTCGAGAGGTTGATGGCCTTGAATTCAACTCGTTTCAGATTCGTGAAACCGAACTTGGGGAGGCGACGCTGCAGCGGCATCTGGCCACCCTCGAAGCCGAGCTTGCGCGAGTAACCCGAACGCGACTGTGCACCCTTGTGTCCACGGGTGGCCGTGCCGCCGTGGCCCGAACCTGCACCGCGGCCGATCCGTTTATCGTGATGCGTTGAACCCTTTGCGGGTTTGAGATTATTGAGTTCCATTGTTATAGTCCGTTAGCTGTTAAACTTATTCTGCGGCCTGTGCAGCCTCCTCCTTGACCTCGGCTTTCTTGGCCTTGGGGGCAGCCTTCTTGGCGGGGGCTACTTCCTCGACCTTCACGAGGTGCTTCACGCGCGCAATCATACCTTTTATGATCACCGAGTCGTCGTGCTCGACGCTCGCGTTGATCCTTTTCAGACCCAGCGCGTCAAGGTTCTTGCACTGACGCTCCGTGGAGCCGATGCGGCTTTTGACCTGGGTGATTTTCAATCTTGCCATGTTCTTCTTGAGAATTAACCGTTAAACACCTTGTCCATCGAGATACCGCGCACGCGGGCGATGCTGTGGGCATCGCGCAGCTCGCACAGTGCGCCGATGGTCGCTTTCACCAGGTTGTGGGGATTCGAAGAGCCCTTGCTCTTGGCAAGCACGTTCTTGATGCCTACCGACTCCAGAACGGCACGCATGGCACCGCCGGCGATGACACCCGTACCGGGAGCGGCCGGACGAATCATCACGAGCGAACCGCTGTAACGCGACTCCTGCTTGTGGGGGATCGTACCGTTGATAACCGGAATCTTCACCAGGTTCTTCTTTGCGTCCTCCACGCCCTTGGCGATGGCCGACTGAACCTCCGAAGCCTTACCCAGGCCGTAGCCCACGACGCCGTCTTCGTTGCCGACGACGACGATGGCCGAGAAACTGAACGTGCGGCCACCCTTCGTAACCTTGGTAACGCGCTGGATGCTGACGAGACGGTCCTTGAGTTCGAGATCGCTCGTGCGTACTTTCTTTATGTTGGTATTTGACATAATCGCTTAGAATTTAAGTCCGCCTTCGCGTGCTGCTTCGGCCAGCTGTTTAACTCTTCCGTGATACAGGTAGCCGTTGCGGTCGAAGGCTACTTCGCTGATGCCTTTGGCAACGGCGCGCTCGGCGGCCAGCTTGCCTACCAGGGCGGCGACTTCGCACTTGTTCTTGCCGGCGGCTGCTTCCGCAACCTCCTTGTCCAGCGAGGAAGCCGTAGCCAGGGTAACACCTGCGAGGTCGTCGATAAACTGTACGTAGATCTGCTTGTTGCTACGATATACAGTCATGCGAGGCTGTGAAGGCGTTCCGCTCACGATCTTGCGGATACGCATCTTGATCCTCTCTCTTCTTTCTATCTTGTTCAATGACATAACTTCAGACTATTTACTATTTAGCACCTGCTGATTTACCGGCCTTGCGACGGATCTGCTCGCCGACGAACTTGATACCCTTGCCCTTGTACGGCTCCGGCTTGCGCAGCGAACGGAGCTTCGCGGCAACCTGGCCGATGAGCTGCTTGTCGATCGACTTGAAGGTTACGATCGGGTTGCCCTTTTTCTCGGTAACGGCCGTGGCGGTCACCTCCTTGGGCAGCAGGAAATGCGTGTCGTGCGAGTAGCCGAGGCTCATTTCGAGCACCTGGCCCTTGACCTCGGCCTTGAAGCCGACGCCGACGAGTTCCTGTTTGATTTCATAGCCTTTCGACACGCCGACAACCATGTTGTTGATCAGCGCGCGGTACAGCCCGTGCAGCGAACGGTGGCGGGGCTGGTTGGTGGGACGGGTCACCAGAACGGCGGGAACTTCCTTGCCCGTGTGAACGTCCGTGTGCGTGCCGACCTCTACCTTGATGTCCGAGTCAACTTTCTGGCTCAGCGTCCCGAGTGGCCCTTTCACGCTTACCGTGTTGTCGGCAGCTACCTCCACGGTAACGCCGGCCGGCAGGTTTACAGGTAATTTACCAATTCTTGACATTGTGTTGTTCTTTAATGATTTGCGATTAGTAGATATAGCACAGCACCTCGCCGCCCACGTTCTCCTGACGGGCCTTGGCGTCGGTCATGATGCCTTTCGACGTGGAAACGATGGCGATGCCCAGGCCGTTCAAAACGCGGGGCATGTCCGAAACCGACGCATAGCGGCGCAGACCCGGGCGGCTTACGCGCTTGAGGTCCTTGATGGCGTTGGTCTTGGTGGCGGGGTCCCACTTCAGAGCGATTTTGATCGACGGATGACCTTTCTCGTCCTTGTCGAATTTGTAAGCGAGAATATAACCCTGCTCATAGAGGATCTTGGTCATCTCCTGCTTAATTTTTGAACCGGGAGCTTCAACCACCTTGTGGTTGGCTTTCACCGCGTTTCTAATTCTGGTCAGAAAGTCCGCAATAGGATCAGTCATAACGAATAGAAGTTAAAAATTAAAAATTAGTTAATTAGCTGGGCCTTCGATATTTCACGGCAGCCCTTTGTTTTTATTTCTTTGAGGTTCAGGATATTAGCCCCACCCCTTTTCTTGCCGGCAACCCCACCCGCATACGCACGCGAGGGCCTAAAGCGCGCAAATATACGCATTATTTCCCAAACAGCCAAGTTATCGCCTGATTTTTAGCGATTTTAGCCCTGCCTCCGGAACGCAGACAATGTTAGCACCCGATGTTGCTAACATGTATCCGCACAAAATTCCCTTTCGGCGACAGTCTTTCGGTTCCTCCGGCACGGCATTCGCCGCACCCTGGTCCCGATTCCCGCCCTTCGGAACGCCACACGGACCGCCCTACGCAGCCCCGTTTCGTCCCTCCGTTCCGGCAGCCTGAAAGTCTTCGCTTCCGCCGCGTTGCGCAACTTCCGCATTGTCCCTTCGGCTAAACCTTCCGGCATCCGCCCTCCGCTCACGCAGCCACGGCATCAACCTTCCGGCCCCTGGTCCGAGAAATTTGTAACCAAGCGCCCAACCCCTCGTTACGCCCCACATATCGGGAAGTTACCGCTTGCGGCGGCACTTTCCCCGACACTGTGACGTATCTACACGGGCTGAACACCCCTATCGGCCCCGTTTCCTTCCGAGAGACTCGCTCTCCACAGGCTCCTCACCTTCCGGAAAACGGAACTTTTATTCAGAATCGCAGGATCTGCGGGTTTCAGGCGGTCGCACGCTCGCCCTCCCCGCACCTGCGGCTGCTACCAGCTGGCTTTCGTAACGCCCGGGATCAGCCCCTTCGAGGCCATTTCGCGGAACTGGATACGGCTGATGCCGAACAGGCGAATGTAGCCCTTGGGACGACCCGTGATCTTGCAGCGATTGTGCTGGCGGATGGGATTCGAGTTGCGGGGCAGCTTCGCAAGCGCCTGCCATGCCTCTTCGTGATCCATCTCACCGCTCTTCACCTTGGCAGCGATCTCCTCGCGCTTGTGAGCATAGCGGTTTGCGAGTTTCGCACGCTTCACCTCGCGGGCCTTCATAGATTCTTTTGCCATAGCTTATTGATTCTTTTTAGCGTTTTTGAAAGGAAGACCGAACTCGCGGAGCAGGGCGTAAGCCTCCTCGTCAGTTTTGGCCGTCGTTACGAACGTGATCTCCATGCCGAAGATCTTGGTGATCTTGTCAATGTCGATCTCCGGGAAGATGATCTGCTCGGTGATGCCCAGGGTGTAGTTGCCCTGGCCGTCGAACTTCTCGTTGATACCCTTGAAATCCCGGATTCGGGGAAGAGCGACAGCGATCAGACGCTCCAGAAACTCGTACATCTTCGTGTCGCGCAGCGTCACGCGCACGCCGATCGGCATGCCCTTACGCAGCTTGAAGTTCGAAATGTCCTTGCGCGAGCGGGTCTGAACGGCCTTCTGACCGGTGATCTGCGTCAGTTCGGCTTCGGCCACGTCGATGAGTTTCTTATCGGCGACAGCCTGGCCCATACCCTGGTTGATTACGATCTTCGTGAGCTTCGGGCACTGCATAATGCTCGTGTAACCGAACTCCTTCATAAGGACAGATTTGATCTGCTCCTTATATTTTGTCTTGAGTGTAGGTACGTATGCCATTATTTGATCTCCTCCCCTGACTTTTTAGCGAAACGAACTAATTTACCTTTTGCATCCGTCTTGCGGCCGACCTTGGTGGGTTTGCCCGACTTGGGGTCGATGAGCATGAGGTTCGAAATGTGAATCGGAGCCTCTTTCTCGACGATGCCTCCCTGGGGGTTCTGCGCATTGGGCTTCGTGGCCTTCTTGCAGAGGTTCACACCTTCGACGATGGCGCGCTGCTTCGAAACCTCGACCTTCAGGACTTTGCCCGTCTGGCCTTTGCTGTCACCGGCGATAACCTGAACCTGATCCCCTTTCTTAATATGTAATTTTGACATATCCGAAATAGTTTTTATGATTACAATACTTCGGGTGCGAGGGAGATAATCTTCATATACTGGTCGCGCAGCTCGCGAGCTACGGGGCCGAATATACGAGTACCGCGCATTTCACCCTGGTTGTTAAGCAGCACCACGGCGTTGTCGTCGAAACGAATGTACGAACCGTTGGCACGTCTGATTTCCTTCGTGGTTCTCACGACTACGGCTTTCGACACGGCGCCCTTCTTGACATCGCCCGAGGGAGTCGCGCTCTTGACAGCCACGACGATCTTATCGCCGATGGATGCGTAGCGACGCTTCGTGCCGCCGAGCACCCGGATGCAGAGGACCTCCTTCGCACCGCTGTTATCAGCTACAATGAGTCTACTTTCCTGTTGTATCATAACTACTTAGCTCTTTCAATGATTTGTACTAATCTCCAACGCTTCGTTTTGCTCAGCGGGCGGGTTTCCATGATGCGTACGGTATCGCCCTCCTTGCAGGTCTCGTCGAGCGACTCGGCCACGAACTTGGTCGTCTTGTTCACGAACTTACCGTAGATAGGATGCTTCACCTTACGTGCTACTGCAACCACAATGGTTTTCTCCATCTTGTTGCTGACAACCACACCGATACGCTCTTTTCTAAGATTTCTTTCCATAGTTGTTCTCGTTATTTAGCGTTTTTTTGACGCAGAACGGTCAGCATGCGAGCTATATCTCTGCGGTTCTTCTTAATGATCGACGGGTTCTCGACGGGGGACACCGCGTGCTGCACCTTCAGCTTCGCGAGCTGGGCCTTTTCGGTCTCGATGCGCTCCTGCAGGTCCTTTGTCGAAATATCCTTGATTTCTGCACTTTTCATGTTCTGTGTCCCTTAAATTGTGGTTTCGACGTAGTCACGTCTTACGATAAACTTGGTGGTGATGGGCAGTTTCTGGGCGCCCAGACGCAGCGCTTCCTGCGCAACCGCCAGGGGCACACCCTCTGCCTCGAAGAGAATGCGTCCGGGCGTAACAGGCGCCACGAAGCCTTCGGGATTACCCTTACCCTTACCCATACGTACCTCGGCGGGCTTCTTCGTGATGGGTTTATCGGGGAAGATGCGGATCCACAGCTGTCCCTCACGCTTCATGTAACGCGTAATGGCCTGACGTGCCGCCTCTATCTGACGACCCGTGATCCAGGTCGATTCAAGTGCCTTGATTGCGAACGATCCGTATGCAAGCTGGTTACCTCTTTGAGCGATACCCTTCATACGGCCTTTCTGCATTCTTCTAAATTTGGTCTTTTTCGGCTGTAACATGTTAGTTCTGCTTTAAAAAGGTCCTACTTACTGATTGTTATTGCGACGGTCTCCGCCCCGGCGTCCGCCGCGACGGTCTCCACCGCGACGGTCTCCGCGGTCACCGCGTCCGCCACGACGGTCGCCGCGCTCACCGCGGTCGCCCGAAGGTGCCTGCGCCGAAGCGCCTGCGATTTCGAACAGGTCGCGCTGGCCGTATACGATGCCCTGGCAGATCCACACCTTCACGCCCAGGATACCCACTTTCGTGAGGGCCTCCGTGAGGCAGTAGTCGATGTCTGCGCGGAACGTGTGCAGCGGAATGCGTCCCTCCTTGATCGTCTCCGTACGGGCCATCTCGGCGCCGCCGACACGGCCGGCAACCTGGATCTTGATACCCTCGGCGCCCATGCGCATGGTCGAAGCCACGGCCGTCTTCACGGCGCGGCGGAACGATACGCGGCCCTCCAGCTGGCGGGCGATGTTCTGGCCGACGATGACAGCGTCCACCTCGGGGCGTTTCACCTCGAAGATGTTGATCTGGATCTCCTTGCCGGTGAGCTTCTTCAGCTCCTCCTTCAGCTTGTCGACCTCCTGGCCGCCCTTGCCGATGATGATGCCCGGACGGGCGGTCGAAATCGTAACCGTCACCAGTTTGAGCGTGCGCTCGATGATGATCTTCGAGATCGACGCCTTCGCCAGACGGACATTCAGATACTTGCGGATCTTGGCGTCCTCGACGAGTTTGTCGGAGAAATCCTTGCCTCCGAACCAGTTGGAATCCCAACCCCGGATGATACCAAGACGATTTGCTATCGGATTAACTTTCTGTCCCATCTGATTACTTGTTTTCTACGGTTACCATTTTGTCAACTACGATCGTTACGTGGTTCGAACGCTTGCGGATCCGGTGTGCGCGACCCTGGGGCGCAGCCTGAATACGCTTCAGCATGCGACCGCCGTCGACGAATACCTCTTTCACGCAGAGTTTCACATCCTCCAGACGCTCCGCCTCGTTCTTGGCCTCCCAGTTGGCGATCGCCGACTTGAGGAGCTTCTCCATACGGATCGACGCCTCCTTCTTCGAGTAACGAAGGATGCCCAGAGCCTTGTTGATCTCCACGCCGCGGATGATGTCGGCCACCAGGCGCATCTTGCGGGGAGAGGTCGGGCAATCACGCATAATGGCGATAGCCTTCTGCTTCTTTTCAGCCTTTAACTGTGCGGCTTTATTTGCTTTTCTTGCACCCATTTTCTACCTATTTTTTCTTGTTACCTGCGTGACCGCGGAAGTTGCGGGTGGGAGCAAACTCGCCGAGTTTGTGTCCTACCATGTTCTCTGTTACATACACCGGAATGAATTTGTTTCCGTTGTGGACAGCTACCGTCTGACCTACGAAGTCAGGCGAGATCATACTTGCTCGCGACCATGTCTTGATTACCGACTTTTTATTTCCTTCCGCCTGGGCGACGATCTTCGCTTCGAGCTTGGGGTCGATAAACGGTCCTTTTTTTAATGAACGGCTCATTATGTACTCTTATTTAATTATTTTTTCTTCTTGGAAATAATAAACTTCGAGGTCGTCTTCTTCGGGTTACGAGTCTTATAACCCTTGGCAAGCAGACCCTTGCGCGAACGCGGGTGACCACCCGACGCACGGCCTTCGCCACCACCCATCGGGTGATCCACCGGGTTCATGACGACACCGCGGTTGCGCGGACGGCGGCCGAGCCAACGCTCGCGTCCTGCCTTGCCCGAGCTTTCGAGGCTGTGGTCGACGTTCGACACGACACCCACCGTAGCGCGGCAAGTTACGAGTACCATACGAGTCTCGCCCGAAGGCAGCTTGATGACGGCGAATTTGCCTTCACGAGCCAGCAGCTGGGCGTAGGAACCGGCCGAACGGGCCATAGCGGCCCCCTGACCGGGGTAGAGTTCAATGTTGTGGACGACCGTACCCAGGGGAATCTCGCTCAGGAAGAGCGTGTTTCCGACCTCGGGAGCGACGCCTGCGCCGCTCATGACGGTCTGGCCCACCTGGAGTCCGTTGGGTGCGATGATGTAGCTCTTCTCACCGTCGGCGTATACCAGGAGTGCGATGCGTGCGGTACGATTGGGGTCGTACTCGATCGTTTTTACAGTTGCGGCGATGCCGTCCTTCGAGCGTTTGAAGTCGACGTTACGATACATCTGCTTGTGACCGCCGCCGATGTAGCGGACCGTCATCTTGCCGTCGTTGTTACGTCCACCCGAGCTCTTCTTGGGGCTGAGCAGCGATTTCTCCGGTTTCGACGTCGTGATCTCGTCGAACGTGCCGATAATCTTATGTCTCGTACCTGCGGTTACAGGTTTAAATTTTCTTACTGCCATCTTCGTTAGATATTACTGTAAAAATCGATCTTGTCTCCATCCTTCAAGGTGACGATCGCCTTCTTGAAGTTATTGGCGCGACCCTCCAAGAGGCCCGCCTTGGTGTAGCGGCTCTTGAGTTTGCCCATGTAGTTCACGGTGTTCACGTCCGTAACGACGACGTTGTACATCTGCTCTACGGCATTGCGAATCTGCAGCTTGTTAGCCCTCACGTCAACGATAAAACCGTAGCGATTCAACTTTTCGCCCTGAATCGTCATTTTCTCGGTCAAAACCGGCTTAATAATAATGTCCATTGTAACTTGCGTTTTTAAGCTAACATCGTATTCAATACATTCTCGGCGCCTTCCACCATCACGATGGCCGATGCGTTCATCACGTCGTAGGTGCAGACGTTCTGAGCCAGCACGGGCTTCACATAGGGAAGGTTGCGGCACGACAGCTGCAGGTTGACGTTCGATTCGGGGAGAACCAGCAGCACCTTCTTGTCGTCGACCTTGAGCGCCTCGGCCAGAGCCACGACCGACTTGGTCTTGGGAGCCTCCAGCGACATCGTCTCGACGATGCTGATGGCGCCGGCCTGAGCCTTGTAGGTCAGCGCGCTGCGGCGAGCCAGCTGCTTGAGCTTCTTGTTGAGCTTGAAGCTGTAATCGCGGGGCTGGGGACCGAAGATGCGGCCGCCTCCCGGGAACAGGGGCGACTTGATGCTGCCCGCACGGGCGCCGCCGGTGCCTTTCTGACGCTTGAGTTTGCGCGTCGAGCCGGCAACTTCGTTGCGCTGCTTCGACTTGTGCGTACCCTGACGCTGGTCAGCGAGATACTGCTTCACGTCGAGGTAAATAGCGTGGTCATTAGCCTCCACGCCGAAGACGGCGTCCGAAAGGACTACCTTACGACCCGTCTCTTTTCCTTGTGTGTTTAATACAGCTAATTCCATACTATTTTTCAATCGTTAAATAAGCACCTTTTGCTCCCGGAATCGAACCTTTCACGAGGATGAGGTTGCTCTCGGGGATTACTTTCAATACACGCAGGTTCAAAACCTTGACCTGCTCGCCGCCCATCTGGCCGGGCAGACGTTTGCCCTTGAAGACGCGCGAGGGATAGGACGACGCGCCCAGCGAACCCGGCTTGCGCGCACGGTTGTGCTGGCCGTGGGTCTGGCCGCCGACGCCGCCGAAGCCGTGACGCTTCACTACGCCCTGGAAGCCTTTTCCTTTCGAGATCCCGGTCACGTCCACCCAGTCCTCTTCCGAGAAGAGTTCTACGGTCAGCGTGTCGCCGAGATTCACTTCAGGCATGTCCTTGAATTCCGCAAGTTTGCGTTTCGGAGTCGTGCCGGCTTTCTTGAAGTGACCTAACAAACTGCTGGTGGCGTGCTTTTCACTCGTCTCGTCATAGGCAATCTGAACCGCCTCGTAGGTATCCTTCTCGACGGTCTTGATTTGCGTAACAACGCACGGTCCAGCCTCAATGACAGTGCATGGTATGTTCTTACCCTCGGCACTGTAAACGGAAGTCATTCCGATTTTCTTTCCAATAAGTCCTGACATTTGTTGTCAATTGTTTGTTATAAATAGTAATAAAGTGATGTAACGTTTTTTGTCTTGCCGTCTGATTATCATATATTTCGAGGTACCGGTCGCTTTCAGCCGCCATTGCCGCCTGCGGCGCCATTGACAAATCCGGCTCCATACCGGCCCTCCCTCGGGGAGGGAGATGGCGTGCGCTCCGCACGGTTGGTACACTATATATAATCAATCACCTCCGGTTCCCGTCGTCCTGCCCCGCTCCCGTTCCCCTGCCCGGGGCAACGCTCGCCGAGCCGACCCGCCCCCGGTTCCTTCTTTCGAAGAAACCCGGGTTACAGCTCGGAAAACCGGCAGACGTCCTGTCCGATCACACCTTGATCTCTACCTCCACACCCGAGGGAAGCTCCAGTTTCATCAGCGCGTCGATCGTTTTGGGCGTCGACGAGTAGATGTCGAGGATACGCTTGAAGGTGCAGAGCTGGAACTGCTCGCGGGCTTTCTTGTTGACGAAAGTCGAGCGGTTGACCGTAAAAATCTGCTTGTGCGTGGGAAGGGGCACCGGGCCGCTCACGACGGCGCCCGTGCTCTTCACAGTCTTCACAATCTTCTCGGCCGACTTGTCCACGAGATTGTGATCGAATGACTTTAACTTGATTCTAATCTTCTGGTTCATATTGTTTGCTTATTCTATATCCTTACGTTTACCACTCGCTTTCTCGATGATCTCCTTGGCCAGGTTGGCAGGGACCTCCTCGAAGTGCGAGAACTCCATGGACGAGGTTGCGCGGCCCGACGAAATCGTACGCAGTACGGTCACATAGCCGAACATCTCCGACAGGGGAACCTTGGCCTTCACCACGCGGGCGGTGCCTTTCGACTCCATGCCGGTAACCTGTCCGCGACGCTTGTTCAGGTCGCCGATGATGTCGCCCATGTTCTCCTCGGGGGTCACGACCTCCACGTTCATAATAGGCTCCATAATCACCGAACCGGCCTTGGGAGCCGCTGCGCGGTAACCGTTGCGGGCTGCGATCTCGAACGACAGCTGGTCGGAGTCCACGGGGTGGAACGAACCGTCGAGCAACGTGATCTTCATCGAGTCCATCTTGTAGCCGGCCAGCGCACCGTTCGCCATCGCCGAAGCGAAGCCCTTCTGCACGGCGGGGATAAACTCCTTGGGAATGTTACCGCCCTTGACCTGGTCTACGAACGTAAGGCCCATGGCGCCGTCGTCGGCGGGACCGATCTCGAAGATGATGTCGGCAAACTTACCGCGACCGCCGGTCTGCTTCTTGAAGACCTCGCGGTGCTGAACCGTCTTGGTGAGCGACTCCTTGTAGTTCACCTGGGGAGCGCCCTGGTTGATCTCCACACCGAACTCGCGGCGCAGACGGTCCACGATGATGTCGAGGTGAAGCTCGCCCATGCCGCTGATCACCGTCTGACCCGAATCCTCGTCGGTGTGCACCGTGAAGGTGGGGTCCTCTTCAGCCAGCTTGCCCAGGGCGATGCCGAGCTTGTCGAGATCCTTCTGGGTCTTCGGCTCCACGGCCAGACCGATCACCGGCTCGGGGAAGGTCATCTGCTCCAGCACGATGGGTGCGTTCTCGGCGCAGAGCGTGTCGCCCGTGCGGATCTCCTTGAAACCTACGGCCGCGCAGATGTCGCCGGCGCCGACGGTCTCCATCGGGTTCTGCTTGTTGGCGTGCATCTGGTAGATGCGGCTGATACGCTCGCGCTTGCCGCTGCGGGTGTCCAGGATGTAGGAACCGGCATCGAGCTTACCCGAGTATACGCGCACGAAAGCCAGACGGCCTACGAACGGGTCGGTAGCGATCTTGAACGCCAGACCGCAGAACGGATCGCTCTCCGAAGCGTGGCGAACCTCTTCCTGCTCGGTTTTGGGGTTCATGCCCGTAACGGGGGGCAGGTCGAGCGGCGAGGGCAGGAAAGCCATCACGTAGTCGAGCAGTTTCTGCACGCCCTTGTTGTGGAACGACGAACCGCAGAGCATCGGGACGATCTGCATCGAGATCGTCGCCTTGCGGATCGCTGCGAGCAGCTCGTCGGCGGTGATCGAATCGGGGTCCTCGAAGAACTTCTCCATCAGCGCATCGTCGGTGGAAGCCACCTCCTCGATGAGCTTGCCGCGCCACTCGGCGGCCTCGGCCTTCATCGACTCGGGAATCTCCTTCAGCTCGAAGTTGTCGCGGACGGTCTTGTCGTCGTAATAATAGATAGCGTTATTATATATAAGGTCTACCAGACCTTCGAACTTGTCCTCGGCGCCGATAGGCAGAACGACCGGAAGGGCCGTAGCTCCGAAGTGCTCCTTGATCTGTGCGCACACCGACAGGAAGTCAGCGCCCGTGCGGTCCATCTTGTTGACGTAACCCAGACGGGGCACGTTGTACTTGTCGGCCTGACGCCATACGGTCTCCGACTGCGGCTCCACGCCGCCTACGGCGCAGAACGTGGCGATAGCGCCGTCCAGCACGCGCAGCGAACGCTCCACCTCGACCGTGAAGTCGACGTGTCCCGGGGTGTCGATCAGGTTGATCTGGTACTGGTTGCCCATGTAGTTCCAGAAAGCGGTCGTTGCAGCCGAGGTGATCGTGATGCCGCGCTCCTGCTCCTGAACCATCCAGTCCATGACGGCAGCGCCTTCGTGCGTTTCACCGATCTTGTGGGTTTTGCCCGTGTAGAAAAGGATTCGCTCCGACGTGGTGGTTTTACCGGCATCGATGTGAGCCATGATACCGATATTGCGAGTATATTTTAAATCTCTGGTTGCCATCTGTTCGGTCTCCTTATTAGAATCTAAAGTGTGCGAATGCCTTGTTGGCCTCGGCCATGCGGTGCATCTCCTCCTTACGCTTGAAGGCTGCGCCCTGCTGGTTGTAGGCATCCAGTATCTCTGCTGAAAGCTTGTCTGCCATCGTCTTGCCGGCGCGCTTGCGGGAATAGAGGACAAGGTTTTTCATGGAAATAGAAATCTTGCGCTCCGGACGAACCTCCATAGGAACCTGGAACGTCGCACCTCCGATACGCTTCGATTTCACTTCGACTTGGGGTGTGATGTTCTCCAGAGCCTGTTTCCAGACTTCCAGCGGAGATTTATCAGCATCCTTCATCTTCTTGCCGACGATTTCGAGCGAGTCGTAGAAAATCGTGTAGGCAATACTCTTCTTACCATCCAGCATAAGGTTGTTCACGAAACGGGTCACAGCCACGTCTCCGAACTTCGGATCCGGAAGTAGAATTCGCTTTTTTGGCTTAGCTTTTCTCATTGCTATTTAAAAATGATCTGTTAAAAACTCTCTTGTTGTTGACTACTTGCCTGCCTTGGGACGTTTGGCTCCGTACTTCGAACGACGCTGACGACGTCCGTCCACGCCTGCCGAGTCGAGCGCACCGCGCACCAGGTGATAACGTACACCGGGGAGGTCCTTCACACGACCGCCGCGGACGAGCACGATGGAGTGCTCCTGCAAGTTGTGGCCTTCTCCAGGGATGTAGGCGTTGACCTCCTTGCCGTTGGTCAATCTTACACGCGCTACCTTACGCATTGCCGAGTTCGGCTTCTTCGGGGTCGTCGTGTACACACGCGTACATACGCCTCGGCGCTGGGGACACGCAGCCAGTGCGGGAGACTTCGACTTGTCCTCCATCTTCACACGGCCGTTTCTCACTAACTGTTGAATAGTTGGCATTTCTAAAACTGTCCTTTAATTGTTAAAAAATCTATCTCCATTGTCCAAAATGGACTGCAAAGGTACGCATTTTTTCGGAAATACAATATATATGCACGTCTTTTTTCGCCATTTCCCAGGATTTTACGCCGTTTGTAATACTTTTTACTTATAGAATTTCCTGCAAAATAAATTCCGGTTATATATAAACCGACAACGGATTTATTATCAACGCCATAAACCGAATGTTCCGGGCCTTGATCCCCGGCACGGACTTTGCCCCGCAAACGGCGTGCAGACAGCCCTTCCCAACAGGAACGGCCCGAAAACAAACTGCACCGCAAAACCATGACAATCATCAGAAAACGATTCACACACACGCTTTTACCGGCGCTTCTCGCCGCATTCGCCGGCTTCGCGGCGTGCAGTTCGGACGACGACGCCCCCGAACCGCCGAAACCCTCCGGCTACGACATCTACACGGCAGGTTACACCACGCCCGCATCGAAGGCCGTCGCAACGGTCTGGAAAAACGGGCAGCTGCTCTACACCCTGACCGACGGCACGAACGACGCCTGGGCCTACGCGGTCTGCGTTTCGGACGGCACGGTCTATGCCGCCGGCTACGAACGGCAGGGCGACCGGATCGTGGCGAAGGTCTGGGAAAACGGCACGCTGAAATACACCCCGGGCGCTCCCGGCGCCGACTCGTACGCCTACTCGGTCTTCGCCGCAAACGGCAGCCTCTACACGGCCGGGAGCGAGGAGAGCGGCGGAGCCTTGACGGCGAAAATCTGGAAAGACGGCGATGCGCTCTACGCCTATTCGGTCAGCCCGGCCGTCTCGCAGGCCCGGTCGGTCTGCGTCTCGGGCGGCGACGTCTACGCCGCAGGCAGTCTGCAAAGCGGGCTCACGAAGCCGCTCGCCGTGGTCTGGAAAAACGACAAGGCGCACTACACGCTCTCCGACGGGGAGACCCCCGCCGGAGTGAACGCGCTCTGCCTTTCGGGCAGGACGCTCTACGCCGCAGGCCACTCGGGCGGCGCCGCAGCGGTCTGGAAGGACAAGGAGCTGCTCTACACCCTGACCGATGGCAGTTCCTATGCCGAAGCCACCGCCGTCTGCCGGTTCGGACACACGCTCTACACGGCGGGTTACCACACCGACGGCTTCGAGGAGGAGGGCGTCGTCTGGAAGGAGGGACAGGAGCTGTTCGACCTCTCCGACGGCCCGGGCAGCGGCTCGATGCCCTATTCGGTCGCCGTCTGCTACGACGACATATTCACCGCCGGAACGATTTTCGGCACGACGCGGACCGCCGTCGTATGGCACGGCGACGAAATCCGATACACGCTCTCCGACGGCACGGGTCACAGCGAAGCCTACTCGATGTACGTCGTCCCGCTCTACGACTGACACATCCCGCAAACGAAAAAAGGGGGCGCGCCCGAATGGCCGCGCCCCCTTTTTTTCCATGCAGCCGCGCTGCGGCACGCAGACCGCCCGTCACCGGGTGATCCGGATGATCCACGCGTCGTAATAACCCTCGCCGCGCGCCGCGCCGTCGACACGGATCGGACTGTGCACCTCCGCCTCGTAAATGCGCTCTTTGCGGTTTTTCTTCCAGACCACGTAGAGGTCGAACTCCACCTTCGTGGAGGTCCCGTCGCCCCAGTCGACCACGAACGACTGCCCTTTCAGACCATCCGTCGGATCGAATTCTCCGAAAGCGAGGTGATAACCCTTGACCCTGTCGTACTCATTCGCCCCTTCGAGCCGCAGCGCCAGCGGCCGCGGCAGATTGGCCCGCGTCATCGGAACCGGCCGGGCATCGGTCGTCACTTCATAACGCTTCCCGTCATACGTCACGGCGATGGGCCGGCCGAGAATCGCATCAGGCTCATCGGGATCGAGCAGGTTCACGCCCGTCGCGGCGTCGGAAACGAAAAAGCAGACCGAAGGATTCACGAAATCATAGATCGGCATCTCGTATTCCACCTCCTCCGAACAGCCGGCAAGCACACCCAGCGCCAGCGGAACGCCCAGCAAAAAAACTTTAAATTTACCCATAAGCTCGCAATTTAAATCCGACATGCGCCACTCCCGGATAAAGATACGTTTTTTTTTCTATCTTTGCGGGAAAATCCGCAACAAAATTACACGACATATGGAGTACAATTTCAAGGAGATCGAGGCCAAATGGCAAAGCCGCTGGAGGGCGGACAAAACCTACAAGGTGGAGACGGACCCCTCGCGGCCCAAATTCTACGTGCTGGACATGTTCCCCTACCCTTCGGGAGCGGGCCTGCACGTCGGCCATCCGCTGGGCTACATCGCCTCGGACATCTACTCGCGCTACAAGCGGCTCAAGGGATTCAACGTCCTCCACCCGATGGGTTACGACGCCTTCGGCCTTCCCGCCGAGCAGTATGCGATCCAGACGGGGCAGCATCCCGCCGTCACGACCGAGCAGAACATCGCCCGCTACCGCGAACAGCTGGACAAGATCGGATTCTCGTTCGACTGGGACCGCGAGGTGCGCACGTGCGACCCCGGATACTACAAGTGGACGCAGTGGGCGTTCCTCGAGATGTTCTCCCATTGGTACGACCGTTCGAAACAGCAGGCGCGCCCCGTCGCGGAACTGACCGCCGCCTTCGAAACGAGCGGCACCGAGGGGCTGGACGCCGCCTGCACGACCGAGATGCACTTCACGGCCGCCGAATGGAACGCCAAAAGCGAGCGGGAGAAGGAACAGATCCTTCAGAACTACCGCCTCGCCTTCCGCGCCGACACCCAGGTCAACTGGTGTCCGAAGCTGGGGACCGTGCTGGCCAACGACGAAGTGCACGACGGACTTTCGGTCCGCGGCGGCTATCCGGTCGAGCAGAAGCGCATGAAACAATGGCTTCTGCGCGTGACGGCCTACGCCCAGCGCATGCTCGACGGACTGGACAAACTCGAATGGAGCGACTCGCTGAAGGAGATCCAGCGCAACTGGATCGGCCGCTCGGAGGGCGCCCAGGTCTTCTTCGACATCGAGAACAGCGACCGGAAACTGGAGATCTTCACCACCCGTCCCGACACGATCTTCGGCGTGACGTTCATGGTCATCGCCCCCGAGCACGAGTGGGTCGGCGAACTGACGACGCCCGAGAACAAGGCCGCCGTCGAGGAGTACATCCGCCAGACCAAAAAGCGTTCGGAGCGCGACCGCATCGCCGACACGAAGTGCGTAAGCGGCGTTGCGACAGGCTCCTACGCCATCAACCCCTTCACGACCAAAGCCATTCCGATCTACATTTCCGACTACGTGCTCTCGGGCTACGGAACGGGCGCCATCATGGCCGTTCCGGCGCACGACTCGCGCGACTGGGCCTTCGCCCGCCACTTCGGACTGGAGATCGTCCCGGTGGTCGAGGGCGGCGACATCGAGAAAGAGTCGTACGACGCCAAAACGGGGAAAGTAATCAACTCGGATTTCCTCAACGGCATGGATGTAAAGGAGGCGATTCAGGTGATGTTCGCCGAAGTCGAGAAGCGCGGACTGGGCAAAAAGCTCGTCAACTACCGCCTGCGCGACGCCATTTTCTCGCGCCAGCGCTACTGGGGCGAGCCGTTCCCGATCTACTATAAGAACGACACGGCCTACCCGCTGGCGGAGGACAAACTGCCGCTGGAGCTGCCGCCCATCGAGAATTTCGGCCCCACGGCCGAGGGCGAACCGCCGCTGGCCCGCGTCAAGGGATGGGCGACGCCCGAGGGCTGCCCCTACGAACTGTCGACGATGCCCGGATTCGCCGGATCGTCGGCCTACTACCTCCGCTACATGGACCCGCACAACGACAAGGCGCTCGTCGGGAAAGAGGCGGACGAGTACTGGCGCAACGTCGACCTCTACGTGGGCGGCATCGAGCACGCCACGGGCCACCTGATGTACTCGCGCTTCTGGAACATGTTCCTCTACGACCTGGGCTGCGTCTGCGAGGAGGAGCCGTTCCGCAAGCTCGTCAACCAGGGCATGATCCAGGGGCGCTCGAACTTCGTCTACCGCATCGTGGGAACCAACAGGTTCGTGTCGCTGGGCCTCAAGGACCAGTACGAGACGCAGGCGCTCTACGTCGACGTGAACATCGTCCGCAACGACATCCTCGACCTCGACGCCTTCCGCGCATGGATGCCCGAATACAAGGACGCCGAATTCATCCTCGAGGACGGCAAGTACGTCTGCGGCTGGGCCATCGAGAAAATGTCGAAGTCGTTCTACAACGTCGTGAACCCCGACTACATCGTCGACAACTACGGCGCCGACACGCTGCGCATGTACGAGATGTTCCTCGGACCGCTGGAGCAGTCGAAACCCTGGGACACGAACGGCATCGACGGCGTGCACAAATTCCTGCGCCGCTTCTGGCGCCTGTTCTTCGACCGCGACGGGCAGCTGTGCGTCACGGATGAAAAGGCGACCGAGCAGGAGCTGCGCACCCTCCACAAGACCATCAAGAAGGTCTCGGAGGACATCGAGAACTTCTCGTTCAACACCTCCGTGGCGGCCTTTATGATCTGCCTCAACGAGCTGGGCGAGTGTTCGAAGCGCGAAGTGCTCGAACCGCTGACCGTGCTGCTCGCCCCCTTCGCCCCGCACATCGCCGAGGAGCTGTGGGCCGCGCTCGGACACACCGAATCGGTCTGCACGGCCTCCTATCCGGTCTGCGACGAGACGCACCTCGTGCGGAACTCGTTCGAATACCCCGTGTCGGTCAACGGCAAGCTCCGCTTCCGGAAGGAGTATGCCGCTTCGATGACGCCCGTCGAGATTCAGGCCGACGTCGTCACGGCCCCCGAGGCGCAGAAATGGCTCGAAGGCAAAACCCCGAAAAAGATCATCGTCGTGCCGGGCAAGATCATAAACATCGTGATCTGACACCCCGTCACGCCTAAAATACCGATTTATGAAACGCACACTACCGCTTATCGCAACACTCCTGCTTATGACCGCAACAGCATCGGCACAGGATTACGGACAGACCGCGACCCTCAAAATCTGGGACAACACGACCGCGCCCCACAGCAACGGCATCACGACGCCGGAAACGGAAAAGGAACCCAACCGCGTACGGAACACCTCCGAAGCGACTCTCTACATCTTCCCGGCCGACAAGGCCAAGGCCACCGGCCAGGCCGTCGTCATCTGCCCGGGCGGCGGCTACGGCATGCTGGCCATGGACCACGAGGGCTACGAAATGGCGAAATGGTTCGCCGCCAACGGTATCACGGGCGCCGTGCTGAAATACCGGATGCCCAACCACCATCCCGAAGTGCCGCTGGAGGACGCCGTACAGGCCCTGCGCATCATGGCGGGACTCGAAGCGGGCGCCACGGGCTACACGGCGGACAAAGTGGGCATCGTCGGCTCTTCGGCCGGCGGACACCTCGCGGCGATGGCCTCGACGATCGGCAGTTTCAAACCGGCCTTCTCGGTCCTCTTCTACCCGGTCATCACGGCCGTGCAGGGCAAACGCCACCAGGGATCGTTCATCAACCTGCTGAGCGAGCAGCGTACCCCCGAGCAGGACGCAGCCTACTCGCTGGAGAGCCGCGTGACGGCCGACACCCCGCCCGCCATCCTGCTGCTCTCGGACGACGACAAGACCGTTCCGCCCGTCAACAGCACGCTCTACTACAACGCCCTGAAGGCGCACGGCATCGAAGCCTCGATGCACATTTACCCCTCGGGCGGCCACGGCTGGGGCATCCGCGACTCGTTCCGCTACAAGGCCCAGTGGCAGGACGCCGTGCTGGACTGGCTCCACCGGATCAACGAATAAGCAGGCCGGGCACGAACCGCGCCCCGGCAGCCGCACCCCGGCACGAACCGGAACGGCCGCCCGGCGACTACATCCCGGAGGGAATCCCGCACGAGGGGTTCCCTCCGTCGGTTTCTCCGGTCCGTGCATTGCCGTCTGCCGGTTATTTCCCATCGTTCCTTGCGAAAGAACGCCGGTCCCGAGAGAGAGCCGCTGCGGCCTTCGCTTAATTTTTTAATTCTTAATTTTCAATTCTTAATTAAATGTGTCGTATCTTTGTCCCCAAAACAAAGACACGACACATTTTTATGGCAGACAACACCATCCTGAACCGCCTCGACGGTTTGAAACTCAAATACGAGGAGACGGGGCAGAAACTCACCGACCCCGAAGTGATCGCCGACGTCAAGCAGTTCATCCAACTGACCAAGGAATACAAGGAGCTGGAGCCGATCATCGAGACTTCGGAACGCTACCGCACGGCCATCGCCAACCTCGCCGAAGCCAAGGACACGCTGGCCACGGACAAGGACGAGGAGATGCGCGAAATGGCCCGCGAGATGATCGCCGAGCTGGAGCCGCAGCTCGCACAGATGGAGGAGGAGATCAAGCTGCTGCTGATCCCCAAGGACCCGCAGGACTCGAAAAACGCCATCGTGGAGATCCGCGGCGGAACGGGCGGCGACGAGGCGGCGATCTTCGCCGGCGACCTGCTGCGCATGTACACCAAATACATCGAGTCGAAAGGCTGGCGCTACGAAATCACCTCCTCGTCGGACGGCGCCGCAGGCGGTTTCAAGGAGGTGGTGCTGAAGGTATCGGGACAGAACGTCTACGGGACGCTCAAATACGAGTCGGGCGTGCACCGCGTGCAGCGCGTGCCCCAGACCGAGACGCAGGGCCGCGTGCACACCTCGGCCGCATCGGTGGCCGTGCTCCCCGAAGCCGAGGAGTTCGACATCGAAATCTCGATGAACGACATCCGCAAGGACATCTTCTGTGCGAGCGGTCCCGGCGGCCAGTCGGTCAACACGACCTATTCGGCCATCCGCCTGACGCACATCCCCACGGGCATCGTCGTGCAGTGCCAGGACCAGAAATCGCAGCTGAAAAACTTCGACAAGGCTTTCGAGGAGCTGCGCACGCGCGTCTTCAACCTCGAATACTCGAAATACCTCGACGAAATCGCCTCGAAGCGCAAAACGATGGTCTCGACGGGCGACCGTTCGGCCAAGATCCGCACCTACAACTACCCGCAGGGGCGCATCACCGACCACCGCATCAACTATACGATCTACAACCTCGCGGCCTTCATGGACGGCGACATCCAGGATTGCATCGACCACCTGATCGTGGCCGAGAACGCCGAGCGTCTGAAAGAGAGCGAACTTTAGCCGCTTAAAAAGCCCTTTTCAGGGGCAGCAGGGGCGGGATGAGCCGCTGCCGAAACCCGTTGCCCCGGGCCGTCTAAAAAACGGCTTTCAGGAGGGAGGGGGCCGGACTTGCGCCCCGGATTCGGCTCCGGCCGTTTCAGATAAACGAAACAAGCGATGAAGATTCCCGCCGATTTCGACGCCGAGATCTGGAGCGTCGTCGCAGAGATTCCCGCAGGACGGGTCGCGACCTACGGGCAGCTGGCCCGGCTGATCGGCATGCCCGGCCATGCGCGCCGCGCGGGACGGGCGCTGGCGATGGCTCCGGAGGGTCTGCCCTGCCACCGGGTCGTCAACAGCCAGGGCCGGACAGCGCCCGGATGGACCGGACAGCGGGAGTTGCTCGCAGCCGAAGGCGTCCGTTTCCGGGCCAACGGCTGCGTGGACCTTTCGGCTTCGGGCTGGGAGGAGATCGGATAGTCCGCAGGCAATATCCCGACCCTGCCGGCCGTTTTGCAAAAAAAAGATTACGGTATGAAAAGATACGCACTGCTTCTCTACATCCTGTTTCTCGCCGCAGCCGTCCGTGCCGCGACGCCCAGGCCGCAGCCCCTGTACATCGTCAACGGCAAGGAGACGACCGAGATACGCTCGATTCCGCCCGAGGACATCGAGAACGTCGAGATGCTCCCCGCCGACGAGGAGACCATCGCCCGCTACGGCCAGCGGGCCGCACACGGCGTGATGCTCATTACGCTGCGCTACGACCGGCCGGCCTCCTTTCCCGCGGACTCCGCCTTCGGCAGCTACATCGCCCGGCAGGTGCGCTGGGACGAGAGCGAACCCACGGCGCGCGTGGTGCTGCGCTACAAGATCACGCCCGACGGCGAGACCGTCGTCCAGCAGGAGCTCGAATCGACCGACAACCGCCTCAAGCGGCGCGTGCTGAAAGCCGTGGCGGAAGCTCCGCGCTGGCATCCGGCGCAGAAGAACGGCGCGCCGGTCGAAAGCGAAGGCGTGTTGAGCATCCAGCTTCCCGAGGGCCGGCGCATGCCGCGGCAGGCGGAGCTGGTCATCCGCTGACAACTCCGCTCCCGAAACCCGCAAACCTCATCTGCAAAAGCCCCTGAAAAACTCCGAAACGTGAAAACCAACTCCCTCTCCGCATGGATTCTGGCCGTCAGGCCGTACAGCCTCGGCAACTCCGTCATCCTCGTCCTGATCGGCTCCGCACTGGCCTGGACCGACCGCGGATTCCATTGGCTTCCGGCCGTGCTGTGCCTCGCATTCGCCCTGCTGATGCAGTGCACGGCCAACCTGGTGAACGATCTCTGGGACTTCCTGAAGGGGGCCGACCAGCCCGACCGGCTGGGTCCCGACCGCGCCTTCGCCAAAGGCTACATCACCCTCGGGGCCATGAAGGCGGGCATTGCGGGATTCACCCTCGCGGCCTGCGCCGCGGGCGTCGCGCTGCTCGTCTGGGCGCTCCACGCAGGCGCGCTCCGCTACGGAGGCTGGGAACTCGTCGCCGCAGGCGCCGCCTGCATCGTCTTCGCCTGGTTCTACACCGCAGGCCCTTACCCGCTGGCCTACCACGGGCTGGGCGACGCCGCGGTCATCCTCTTTTTCGGACTGGTCCCCGTGGGATTCACCTATTACATCCAGACCGGCGCGTGGACCCCGGAGGTTCTCGTCGCCGCGCTGGCCTGCGGCCTCGTGATCGACACAATGCTGATGATCAATAACTTCCGCGACCGCGAGGAGGACGCCCGCTGCAACAAACGCACGATCGTCGTCTGCCTCGGCGCAGGCGTCGGCCGCTGGGGTTATCTCGCCCTGGGAACCGCGGCCGTCGCGCTGTGTCTCACGCTGCTCTTCGCAGGCCGCACGTGGGCCGCCCTGCTTCCCCTTCCCTACCTCGCCGCACATATCTCCACATGGCGCAAGATGGTGCGCATCGACCACGGCGACGCGCTGAACGTCTGTCTGGGTGAAACTGCCCGCAACATCCTGCTGTTCGGAGCCTTGTTCACCCTCGGAATTCTGCTGGGCCGATGACTGAATCACAACACATTACCCTGCGCGAGTTGCAGCGCCGCGTGAAGTCGGCGCTCGAAGGGCAGTTCGCGCTGCCCCTCTGGGTGAGCGCCGAGATTTCGGAAATCAAGGTCAACTACTCGGGCCACTGCTACCTGGAACTTGTGGAGAAGGGCGGCGACAACGGCGTGCCGACAGCGCAGGCCCGGGCCGTCGTGTGGCGTTCGAACTACCCCCGCATCGCGGGCTATTTCGAGGCCGAAACGGGCCAGCGGCTCGCCGCGGGCATCAAAATACTGGCCAAGGCGCTGGTCACCTACCACGAACTTTACGGCTTCTCGCTCCAGATCACCGACATCGACCCCTCCTACACGCTGGGCGACATGGAGCGGCAGCGGCAGCAGACCATCGCGCAGTTGCAGCAGGAGGGCGTCTGGGACATGAACCGCGAGGCGCCGATGCCGGCCGTCGTGCAGCGCGTGGCCATCGTGTCGAGCGCCAACGCCGCCGGCTATCAGGACTTCTGCAAGGAGCTGGCCCGAAGCCCCTACCGTTTCGAGCTGACCCTGTTCGACGCCTTCATGCAGGGCGAAGCGGCCGAGGAATCCATCATCGAAGCCCTGTGCAACGTCGCGGCCCGGCCGGAAAAATTCGACGCCGTGGTGCTGATCCGCGGAGGCGGGTCGCGCAGCGACCTCAACTGCTTCAACGCCTACCGCCTCTGCGCCCACGTGGCGCAGTTCCCGCTGCCGGTGGTGACGGGTATCGGGCACGACAAGGACACCAGCGTGGCCGACATGGTGGCCCACACGGCGCTCAAGACCCCGACGGCGGTGGCCGGATGGCTGGTCGAACGGATGGCCGAAACCGACGGGTGGCTCGACTGCGCCGCCCTGCAACTGAACGACATGACGAAGGCCGCGATGCACGCCTCGGAGGTGCGTCTCGAACGCCTCTCGGGCGAAGTGCGGCGGCTGAGCGGCGAACTCCTCACGCGGCAGACGCTGCGTCTGGAACATTTCACAGGGCTGCTGCCCGACGCGGCGCGCGACTTCCTCGCGCGGCAGGGCGTGCGGCTCGGCAACGCCGCGGAACTGATCGCCGGACGTTCGCCCGAACGCATCCTCCGGCTGGGATTCGCCGTCCTGCGCGCCGGAGGCCGTGCCGTGACCTCGGCCGGAAGCGTCGCGGAGGGCGAGCAGGTCGAAATCGAGGTCTCCGACGGCAAGATAAACGCAACCGTAAATTCCGGAAAAATATGGCAAAAAAAGAAGTGACCTACGCCGAGGCGATGGCCGAAATCGAAAAGATACTGGCACGCCTGCGCAACGAAGAGATGGACGTGGACAGCCTCGCCGCCGAGGTGAAGCGCGCCACGGAGCTGATCGCCTCGTGCAAGGCGCGGCTGCGCAAGGCCGAAGCCGACGTGAACAAGATTTTAGAGTAATCCCGCTGCATGCGTAAAATCCTCCGCCAGCTGCTCCTGAATGCGGCCGTTGCCGTCTGCGGCGTCATTGACAAATCCGACCCCACCCCGACCCTCCCCCGGAGAGGGAGATGGCGTACGCTCCGGAGGGTCGGCACAAAAAACAGATAGTCGCGCAATGATAAAACAACTGATCAAATTCTCGCTCAACCACATCCCGCGCCCCGTGCTGCAACGCATCGCGGGATGGGCCGTACCCGTGGCGGGGCTCTTCTACAAGGGGCGCGGAGCCGAATGCCCCGTGTGCGGCGCGAAATACCGGAAGTTCATGCCCTACGGCTACGTGCAGCCGCGGCCCAACGCGCTGTGTCCCAAGTGTCTGTCGCTGGAGCGGCACCGCCTGCTGTGGCTCTACCTAACGCGCGAAACCGATCTCCTGACGGCCTTTCCGCGCACGCTGCACATTGCTCCCGAGGTCTGTATCATGCGTCACCTCAAGCCCCACTTCAAGTCGCATCCGGGGCAGTATGTCACGGCCGATCTCGAAAGCCCGCTGGCCGACCTGCATTTCGACGTGCAGCAGATCCCGCTGGCCGACGGTTCGGTGGACGTGGTGATCTGCAACCACATCATGGAGCACGTCGCCGACGACCGGCGGGCGATGCGCGAACTGCACCGGGTCCTCAAACCCGGCGGCTGGGGCATCGTCCTCTCCCCGGTGGACAGGGACTACGAGCAGACCTACGAGGACGACTCGATCACCGATCCCGACGAGCGCACGCGCATCTTCGGACAGTACGACCACCGGCGCATCTACGGCGCCGACTATGCCGACCGCCTGCGCCAGGCGGGTTTCCAGGTCGCGGACATCGACTACGCCGCGACCTTCACCGAGGCCGAGCGCAGGCTATACGCCCTGCCGGCCGATCACATGTATGTGGTTTACAAAGTCTGACAGGCGGCCGTCGAAACGGCTGTCAGACGGGAATCGCCCGACGGCGATCCGGGGCTTGGTCTTGCCGTGGAAATCGCTTCCGCAGGTCATGGAAGCGCCTTTGGAGAGGGCCAGCGAGGTGAAATAGACAGCCTGTTCGGGGGTGTGGTAGTTGTTGAAGACTTCCAGTCCCGCGGCCCCGCGGTCGAGCAGCCGCCCGGCGGTCTCCTCCCGGCCCCGGAAATTCAGCCCCGGATGCGCCACGACGGGCACGCCCCCGTTGTCGCGGACCAGCTCCACCGCATCGCGGTAATCCATATACTCCACGGGCACGAACGCCGGACGGCCCTGTGCGAAATAATCGAGATAGAAGTTGATGTAAGGCATGTCGCTCCGCTCGCCGCCCTCCATATAGGGCCGCAGCGGGGGCGTATGGCAGTTCGCGTCGGAGAGCATCACCTCGGCGATCAGTTCGCCCGTCGGCGGTTTTCCGTCGGCGGCGGCCAGCACCGCACCGGCATCGACCCGGAAGCCCAGTTTCAGCAGGTTGTCGACCATGGCCCCGAACGACGCCATGACTTTGGCGGCAACCTCCTCCTCCAACCGCGCGAAATCCGCCGAACGCCAGTCGATGCCGTAGCCCAGCAGGTGCAGGTCCGTCCCCCGGTAGTTGCAGTCGATCTCGATGCCGGGGACGAACCCGATGCCCCGCTCCCGGGCCAGCCGGGCGGCCTCGCCGACGCCCCGCACCGAGTTGTGGTCGGTCAGCGAAAAGGCGTCCAGCCCGCGGGCGGCGCACAGACCGACGATTGCGGCGACGGGAAGCTCCCCGTCGCTGCTGTATCCGGAATGGATGTGGAGGTCATATGCGGCCATAATCAGTAGAGGTAAAACACGATCCCGGCGAAGTGCGCCGCAACCGCGAGGTCGATCAGCAGATGCCACACCATGTGGTGGTAGCGGAAGCCCTTGCGGGCGTAGAACCACGCGCCGAGCGTATAGAGCACGCCGCCCAGCGCGATCAGCGCCACGAGGGGCGTCGAAGCGTGGCTGATGAACAGCGGCAGGAAGAAGACGATCGTCCAGCCCATGACCAGGTAGATGGTCAGGCTGATGGCCGGTATCGACTTTCGGGAGAGCGACTTGTAGAACACCCCGAAAATCACCATCGCCCATTGCAGGACGGTGATGAACACCCCCTGCCAGCCGCCGATGACCGACAGCGCGATGGGCGTATAGCTGCCCGCGATGGCGACGTAGATGAAAATATGGTCGAGGATGTGGAAAACCTCCTTGTGCTTCGACTGCGGGTTCATCGAGTGATAGAGCGTCGAGGCGAGGAACATCAGGAAGATCGAAATGACGAAAACCGACACCGAGACCGAGGCCAGAACCCCGCCGGGGTCATGCGCATAGGCCCACACGGCGGCGAAAGGAAGGGCCAGCAGCGATAACAGCGACATCACGCCGTGGGACACGGCATTGCCGATTTCCTCGCCTACGGTCGGCACGTAAACTGCCTTTTTCTTGTCCATAACACAACTGTTCAATTGTACATGCCAAATTTATGAAAAAATTTCATATCTTTGCGAGCATAGGTCATCTGGTTAGGTAAAAATGGACTTTTCACGGTACGAAAAACTCCGCACGCTCGTGCGCGCGAATTTCTCGGAGCAGACCCGGGCACTCGTCGACGAGGCGCTGGAGTATGCCGGCGGGAAACTCGCCGGACTGGTGCGCTACGACGGCTCGCCCCTGCTGGAGCATGCCGCCGCGGTGGCTTCGATCGTGATCTCGGAGGTGGGCCTGGGCCGCAACTCCACCATCTCGGCGATCCTGCACGACGTGGTGCGCCTCGCCCACAAGCAGCTGCCCGCCGAAGAATTCCTCGCCCTGAGCGCCGACATCCGCAAACGCTTCGGCGATCAGGTCGTGGGCATCACCCTCGGGCTGGCCAACATCTCGGAGCTGAAGCTCAAGGTGGCCAAGGAGCAGGCCGACAATTTCCGGGACCTGATCGTGAGCTACTCCGAAGACCCGCGCGTCATCCTGATCAAACTGGCCGACCGGCTCGAAGTGATGCGTTCGCTCGAAATGTTCCCCCGCGAAAAGTGGCGCAAGAAGAGCTGGGAGTCGATGAACCTCTACGCCCAGATCGCCCACAAGCTGGGTCTCTACTCGATCAAGAGCGAGCTGGAGGACATCGCCCTGAAATACCTCGAACCGAAGGATTACGAGCACGTCGTCACAAAACTCGAAGAGAGCGCCGAGGAGCGCAAGGCCTTCATCGGGCGGTTCCTCGTGCCGATCGAGCAGCGGCTGAACCGCCTCGGCATCAAATACCACATCAAGAGCCGCACCAAATCGATCTTCTCGATCTGGAACAAGATGCACAAACAGCACGTCCCGTTCGAGGGCGTCTACGACATCTTCGCCATCCGCATCATCATCGACTGCCCGCAGGAGGCCGAGAAACAGCTCTGCTGGACGGCCTATTCGGTGGTGACAGACTTCTACACGCCCAACCCCAAGCGCATGCGCGACTGGATCTCGATCCCCAAGTCGAACGGCTACGAGTCGCTGCACACCACCGTGTCGGCCGAAGGCCGCTGGGTCGAGGTGCAGATCCGCACCGAACGCATGGACGCCGTGGCCGAGCGAGGCATCGCCGCGCATTGGCGCTACAAGGGCGTCAACCAGGGGGCGCAGACCAGCGAAATGTGGCTGGGACATCTGCGCGAACTGATAGAGGACACGACCCACTCGCTGGCGCAGCGTTTCGACGCCAAGCCCGCGTCGGGCGAAATCTTCGTCTTCACGCCCAACGGCGACCTGCGCAAACTCCCCGAGGGGGCCACGCTCCTCGACTTCGCCTTCGACATCCACACCTCGCTCGGATCGACGTGCGTGGGCGGACGGGTCAACGGCCGCGCCGTGCCGATCCGCGAACAGCTGCGCAACGGCGACATCGTGGAGATCACCACCCAGAAAAACCAGACGCCCAAGTCGGACTGGCTGTCGCTGGTGGTGACCTCGAAGGCCCGCAACAAGATCAAGTCCTACCTGCGCGAGGAGCAGGCCAAGCACACGCGCATGGGGCGCGAGGAGCTGGAACGCAAACTCAAGAACTGGAAATTCGCCATCACGATCGACGAGGCGGTGGCTTACCTGGCCAAATACTTCAAACTGCGCCTCGGCACGGAGGTCTACGCGCTGATCGCCACCCAGAAGCTCGACTTCGGGTCGATCAAGGAGATCCTTTCACGCCACCTTTCGGGCGAAGCCGAAGAGGAGCGCCGCGCCGCGGCCGCCGAAATCGAACGCCAGAAGGCCGCGCTGCACGGAACGCAGGAGAAGGCCGCTCCGCAGGACGCGCTGGTGATCGACGACGACATCTCGAAAATCCAGTACAAGCTGGCCAAATGCTGCAACCCGATCAAGGGCGACGACGTGTTCGGATTCGTGACGATCAGCGCGGGAATCACCATCCACCGCTGCGACTGCCCCAACGCCAAGCGCATGCGCGAGAATTACCCCTACCGCGTGATCGACGCCCGCTGGCGGCAGTCGGCCGAAGGGGCGTTCCGCGTCACGATCCGCATCGTGGCGGCCGACACCACGGGCATGGCCAACCACATCACCGAGGTCATCGTCCGCGATCTCAAACTGGGCATCCGCTCGATGAACTTCGCATCCGCCGGGAACGGCTGCGTGGCGGGAGAAGTGGCCGTCGAAGTGCCCGGTACGGCCGTCGTGGACACGCTCATACACCAGATCATGCGCATCAAGGGCGTGCAGCGCGCCTACCGCGTCAACTAATTCCGCAAACAACTTTTTACCCACACAAACGATAAATGAATAACAACACAATCAGCGTCGTTTTCGCCGACTCGTCGCACGCACATTACGCACCGCGTATTTGCGATCTGATCTACGAGTCGGCCCTGCAGCGGGGTACGGGCATCGCCAAGCGGTCGCCCGAATACATCGCCGCAAAAATGACCGGTGGCAAGGCCGTCGTGGCGCTGGACGGTGAAAAACTGGTCGGGTTCAGCTATATCGAGTGCTGGGGTCACGGCGACTTCGTCGCCACCTCGGGACTTATCGTCGATCCGGAGTACCGCCATATGGGACTCGCGGAACAGATCAAACGACGAACCTTCGAGCTGGCCCGACGACGATTCCCGTATGCCAAGTTATTCAGTATCACCACGTCGCTGCCGGTTATGAAGCTCAACTCGCGAATGGGCTACGTCCCCGTGACCTTCTCGGAACTGACCGAAGACGAGGAGTTCTGGCGCGGCTGCGAAGGCTGCTGCAACTACGACATCCTGCAACGCAACAACCGCCGCATGTGCCTCTGCACGGGCATGCTCTACGACCCGGCCAAGGAACCGCCCGCGAAACAGTCGCGGCTGGCCCCCTACCGGATGTTTTTCCGGAACAAAGTAAAAAAACTGTTCCACCTGAAATAACGGAAAATATCATTCGAGACAACCCGGTCGCGTCGCGACAAGTCCCCTCCGAGGAGGGGATTCAGGGGAAGGTCAGAATTGCAAACGACGCCGAAGGCGGCGACAACGACCGGAGGATTTGCACTCCGGTGAATTAACGTAAACAACAAAAAGACAATATCATGGAAACCAAGAAGAAAGTGGTTCTGGCGTTCAGCGGCGGTCTGGACACCTCGTTTTGTGTAAAATACCTCTCCGAGGAGAAGGGTTACGACGTTTACACGGCAATCGCCAACACGGGCGGGTTCTCGAAACCCGAACTCGAAAAGATCGAGAAGCGCGCCATGGAGCTGGGAGCCACGGCCCACGCGACGCTCGACATCGAGCAGGAGTACTATGAGAAAAGCATCCGCTACATGGTCTTCGGCAACATCCTGCGCAACGGGACCTACCCCATTTCGGTAAGTTCGGAGCGCATTTTCCAGGCCATCGCCATCATCGAATACGCCAAACAGATCGGCGCCGACGCCGTGGCCCACGGTTCGACCGGCGCGGGCAACGACCAGGTGCGCTTCGACCTGACGTTCCAGATCCTCGCCCCCGAGATCGAGATCATCACCCCGACGCGCGACATGACCCTGACGCGCGAATACGAGATCGACTACCTCCGCAAGCACGGCATCACGGCCGACTACAAGAAGATGGAGTACTCGATCAACAAGGGGCTGTGGGGAACCTCGATCGGCGGCAAGGAGACCCTCCACTCGGAGCAGACGCTCCCCGAGGAGGCCTATCCGAGCCAGATCACGGCCGAGGGCGAGGAGCGGCTCAAACTCACCTTCGAGCAGGGCGAGCTGGCGGCGGTCAACGGCACGCCCTACACGGACAAGGTCGAGGCCATCCGCGCCGTGGAGGCCATCGGGGCGAAATACGGCATCGGCCGCGACATGCACATCGGCGACACGATCATCGGCATCAAGGGCCGCGTGGGCTTCGAGGCCGCCGCGCCGATGCTGATCATCGCCGCGCACAAGATGCTCGAAAAACACACGCTGACCAAATGGCAGACCTACTGGAAAGACCAGGTGGCGACGTGGTACGGCATGTTCCTCCACGAGGCGCAGTACCTCGAACCGGTGATGCGCGACATCGAGGCGATGCTCCTCTCCTCGCAGCGCAACGTGACGGGAACCGTGGAGCTGATCCTGCGGCCGCGCAACTATACGCTCGTGGGCGTCGACTCGACGTTCGACCTGATGAAGACCGACTTCGGCGAGTACGGCGAGGTCAACAAGGCGTGGACGGCCGACGACGTGAAGGGATTCACGAAGATCCTCGGTAACCAGATCAAGATTTTCTACAACGTCCAGAAACGCAACAAGAAATGATCCGGGTCGGCATCATCGGAGGCGCCGGGTACACCGCCGGCGAACTGATCCGCCTGCTGGTGAACCATCCGCAGGCGGAGATCGCCTTCGTCCACAGCACTTCGAACGCGGGCAACCGCCTCGCGCAGGTGCACGGAGGACTGGAGGGCGACACCGGCATGCGGTTCTGCGACGCGTACGACCTCGGGGCGATCGACGTGCTGTTCCTCTGCTCGGCCCACGGGCAGAGCCGGGTCTGGATGGAGGAGAACTCGATCCCCGCAGGCGTGAAGATCATCGACCTGGCGCAGGATTTCCGCGACGAGTCGTGCGGATTCGTCTACGGGCTTCCGGAGCTGAACCGCGAACGCATCCGCCGGGCGGAGCGCGTGGCCAACCCGGGCTGTTTCGCCACGGCGATCCAGCTGGCGCTGCTGCCGCTGGCCGCCGCGGGGCTGTTGCAGGACGAGGCGCACGTGACGGCGGTGACGGGTTCGACGGGCGCAGGCGTAAAACCCTCGGCCACGACCCATTTCAGCTGGCGGTCGGACAACATTTCGGTTTACAAGGCCTTCACGCACCAGCATCTCCTGGAGATCGGGCGCAACCTGCGGCTGCTGGAGCCGTCGTTCGACCGCGAAGTGAACTTCGTGCCGATGCGCGGCGACTTCACGCGGGGCATCCTGGCGAGCGTCTACACGGCGTGTCCGCTCGACGGCGAAGCGGCATCGAAGCTCTACGCCGACTTCTACGCCCCCTCGGCATTCACCCGCGTCACGGAACGCGACGTGGACCTCAAGCAGGTGGTCAACACCAACAAGGCGTTGCTCCACACAGCCAAATACGGCGGGAAACTGCACGTCGTCTCGGTCATCGACAACCTGCTGAAAGGGGCGTCGGGACAGGCCGTGCAGAACATGAACCTGATGTTCGGGCTGGACGAAAAGGAGGGTTTGCGGCTGAAAGCCTCGGCATTTTAATCCGGACCGGTGTTATTCACGGCGTACCGCCGTGGTTTGCACTACCTTTTGGTGGCAACCGACGCACGCAGCACGAGCAGAGACCGCTTGCGGGCTATGCCGTGCCAGAAGGAGGAAAACGAGCGCAGCGAAGTTAAAAGCACCAAAACCGCTTCCAGAGGCGATGGCCGGATGCGCGGTTCCGATTCGGTTGCTGCGCCTCTTCTCACGCCGCCTCTGGCGGCGAATGAATCCGGCCCGATGCCGAGCCGTCAAACGAAGTCCCGGCTAAAAGCGCAGGCGTAAGACGCCTGTTTTATGAATGTTCGCGCAGCCCCCTAAAACCCGCCTTTTAGGCGGGCGCCCGGAGCCAGCGTTAGCCGGGACGGCATAGGCAGAGGCATCCGCCGGAGAGCTTTTGGTACTTTTTGCGGCCAAAAAGTACAAAGTACCCCGCGGGCGAAGACCGCGGTTAACAGCCGACCAAAAAGCGGCAAACAACACCAGTCGCAGACTGCGATCTGTACTTTTTGCGTCCAAAAAGTACAAAGAATTTCGCGGTCAAAGACTGCGATTAAGACAATAAATGTAAATTTGTACATATGGAACTTTTCAACGTATATTCGTTATATCCGATCGAACCGGTGAGGGGCAAGGGCTGCTACGTCTACGACGCGGCGGGAACCGAGTACCTCGACCTTTACGGCGGCCATGCCGTGATCTCGATCGGGCATGCGCAGCCCGACTACGTGCGGGCCGTGCAGGAGCAGGTCGCACGTCTCGGATTCTACTCCAACTCGGTCGAGAATTCGCTTCAGGTGAAGTTGGCGGAGAGACTGGGCCGCATCTCGGGTTACGACGACTACCGCCTTTTCCTCTGCAACTCGGGGGCCGAGGCCAACGAGAACGCCCTGAAACTGGCATCGTTCCACACGGGCCGGTCGAAGGCGCTCGCCATCTCGAAGGCCTTCCACGGCCGCACGTCGGGAGCCGTCGCCGTGACGGACAATCCGGCGATCTCGTCGCCCTTCAACCGCACGCCGAACGTGGAGTTCACCCCCCTGAACGACATCGGGGCGATGCGCGCGAAGCTCGCCACGCGGGAGTTCGCGGCGGTGATCGTCGAGGGCATTCAGGGCGTTGCGGGCATCCACTGCCCGACGGACGAGTTCCTGCGCGCCGTGCGCGCCGCGGCGACCGAGACCGGGACGCAGCTGGTGCTCGACGAAATCCAGTCGGGATACGGCCGCACGGGCCGCTTCTTCGCCCACCAGGCCGCCGGCATCCGCCCCGACCTGATCACCACGGCCAAAGGCATGGCCAACGGATTCCCGATCGGCGGCGTGCTCATAGCGCCCCACTTCGAGGCGCGTCCGGGGCTGTTGGGAACCACCTTCGGCGGCAGTCACCTGGCCTGTGCGGCGGCCATCGCCGTGCTGGAGGTGATCGAGCGCGACGCTCTGGTGGAAAACGCCGCCGAGATCGGCGACTACCTTCTGGCCGAACTGCACAAGATCGGCGGACTGAAAGAGGTGCGCGGACGCGGCCTGATGATCGGCATAGAGATCGACGGATCGGGTCCGGAGCTGCGCAAGAAACTGCTTTTCGACAAGCACATCTTCACGGGCGGGGCGGGAGCTTCGACCGTCAGGCTGCTGCCGGCGCTGTGCTTGACAAAAGAGATGGCGGACCGCTTCCTCACGGCGTTCGACAAGGTGAAAGGTGAAAAGTGAAAGGTGAAAAAGGCCGACTTTTGCTCCGGACCCCATAAAACCGGCGTTTTACGCCGGCAGGCCGCAGCTCCGCCCTGCGAAGGCCTGCTATTGCGCGTTGCTTCATAGCATTCCCCCGCGAGCTGCCGCCTGCCTAAAAGGCGGGGTTTAGAGGACGATCCAGAGACAGCCTTCCGAGATGGAAGCCAGATAATTTAACAAAAAACAAAAAAACGAATCCATGGATAAATTCACCTGCGTAGAAGACATCGGCGACCTTCGTCAGGCTGTCGCCGAAGCATTGGAGATCAAGCGCGACCGCTTCCAGTTCACGGGACTGGGGCGCAACAAGACCCTTTTGATGCTCTTCTTCAATTCAAGCCTCCGCACGCGGCTTTCGACCCAGAAGGCCGCCATGAACCTCGGCATGAACGTCATGGTCCTCGACGTCAACCAGGGGGCGTGGAAACTCGAAACCCAGCGGGGTGTGGTGATGGACGGCGACAAGGCCGAACACCTGCTCGAAGCCATTCCGGTCATGGGATCGTACTGCGACGTGATCGGCGTAAGATCGTTCGCACGGTTTCAGGACAAAGCCGAGGATTACGAGGAACGCGTGCTGGAGCAGTTCATCCGCCACTCGGGCCGTCCGGTCTTCTCGATGGAGGCCGCGACGCGCCACCCGTTGCAGAGTTTCGCCGACCTGATCACCATCGAGGAGCACAAGGCCGTGGAGCGTCCGAAGGTCGTGATGACCTGGGCGCCGCACCCCAACGCCCTGCCGCAGGCCGTGCCCAACTCGTTCGCCGAGTGGATGAACGCCGCGGACTACGATTTCGTCATCACCCACCCCGAAGGGTACGAACTGGACCCGAAGTTCGTGGGCGCGGCGCGCGTCGAATACGACCAGCGCAAGGCCCTCGAAGGCGCCGACTTCGTCTACGCCAAGAACTGGGCCGCCTATACGGACCCCAATTACGGCAAAGTGCTGTCGCGCGACCGCGCATGGACGGTCGATGCGGAGAAGATGGCGCTCACGAACAACGCCCGCTTCATGCACTGCCTGCCCGTAAGGCGCAACATGATCGTCACGGACGAGGTGATCGAATCGCCCCGTTCGCTGGTGATCCCCGAGGCCGCGAACCGCGAGATCGCGGCCCAGGTGGTACTCAAACGACTGCTGGAGGGTCTGAACTGATGGAACGGATCACAGTCGTAAAAATAGGCGGCAACGTCATCGACAACCCCGCGGCGATGAAACGCTTCCTGAAGGAGTTCGCCGCGCTGGAAGGCCCCAAAATACTCGTGCACGGAGGCGGAAAACTGGCCACGCGGCTGGCCGAGCGGCTGGAGCTGAAGGTGCAGATGGTCGACGGACGCCGCATCACCGACAAGGGAACGCTCGACGTGGTGACGATGGTTTACGCCGGGCTGATCAACAAGCAGGCGGTGGCCGGATTGCAGGCCGCAGGATGCAACGCCCTCGGGCTGTCGGGCGCCGACGGAAACGCCGTCACGGCCCGGCGCCGCAGCCCCCAGCCGGTCGACTACGGGTTCGTGGGCGACATCGAACGGGTGGACTCCGCGCTGCTGCGCAGGCTGCTCGAAGACGGCATGGCGCCCGTCTTCTCGGCCATCATGCACGACGGAAAAGGGACCCTGCTGAACTGCAACGCCGACAGCGTGGCTTCGGCCGTAGCGCTGGGCGCGGCGGAAATCGCCCCGACAGACCTGGTTTTCTGCTTCGAGAAAGCCGGGGTTCTGCGCAACCCGGACGACGACACGTCGCTGATCCGCGAGATCACGGCCGCAACCTATCCGCCGCTCAAAGCCGACGGCGTCGTGAGCAAAGGGATGATCCCCAAGATCGAAAACGCCCTGAAAGCCGTCGAAAAAGGGGTGCGGAGCGTGACGATCCGAAGCTCCGAAAACCTGTCGAACGGAATCGGAACGGTGATCCGGAATTCATAATTCACAATTAGAATAGTTCGATGTCGTAATTGCCTGATCCATGCCCCGGATGCTGTCAGCCGCCGTACTCGCCGCCTTCGGCGTCGTATTCAAATCCGACCCCACCCCGGCCCTCCCTCAAGGAGGAAGATGGCGTCGTTCCGAACCGCAGTCGATTGCAACACGAATGTAGCTAATTCTATTAAAATTCAAAATTTGGACGCACGCATCACAGAGGCCGTAGAACTCTTAAAACAGCTCATCGCGACGCCCTCCCGCTCGCGCGACGAGGCGCGCACGGCAGACCTGCTCCACGCATTCCTCGCCCAATGCGGAGCAGCGCCCGAACGGCTTGCGAACAATGTCTGGGCACGGGCCGAGGGGTTCGACCCCGCACGACCGACGCTGCTCCTGAATTCGCACCACGACACGGTGCGCCCGGCGGCATCGTACACGCGGGACCCCTATGCGCCCACCGTCGAGGACGGAAAGCTTTACGGACTGGGAAGCAACGACGCAGGGGCTTCGGTGGTATGTCTGTTGGAGACTTTTCTCACGTTCCGCACACGTCCGCTGCCCTTCAACCTCGTGCTGGGAATCTCGGCCGAGGAGGAGTGCATGGGCGAAAACGGCATCCGCGCCCTGCTGCCCGTTCTGGGGAAAGTGGACATGGCGCTGGTGGGCGAACCGACGGGGATGCAGGCCGCAACAGGCGAACGGGGACTGGTCGTTCTGGATTGCACGGCGCACGGCCGGAGCGGCCATGCGGCGCGCGGCGAAGGAGTCAACGCCCTCTACATCGCGCTGGACGACATCGCGCGGCTGCGCTCTTTCCGCTTCGAACGGGAATCGGAACTGTTAGGACCCATCGGCATTGCGGTGACGCAGATCGAGGCGGGCACGCAGCACAACGTCGTGCCCGACACGTGCCGTTTCGTCGTGGACGTCCGCACGACGGACGCCTACTCGAACGAGGAGACGGTCGGGATTCTGCGGGCGGCCCTCCGCTCCGACGCCGTGCCGCGGTCGACGCGCATCCGCGCCGCGGCGGTCGGCGGGGAACATCCGCTGGTGAAGGCCGCAGTCGCCGCGGGACGCGAAACCTATGTTTCGCCGACCACTTCGGACCGCACGCTGATGCCCTTCCCGGCACTCAAGATGGGTCCCGGACAATCGTCGCGGTCGCACACGGCCGACGAATTCGTCCTCCTCGAGGAGATCGCGGAGGGAATCGCCGTTTATGAAAAGTACATCGGAAAATTAGCACAGGAATATGGCTGGAAAACTTTGGGATAAAGGCTACGAGCCGGACAAAATGATCGAGGAATACACCGTGGGCGACGACCGCGAACTGGACATGCGCCTGGCGCGCTACGACGTCGAAGGGTCGCTGGCGCATATCGCCATGCTCGAGACCATCGGACTGCTGACGGCGGAAGAACTCGAAAAACTCACCGCAGGGCTGAAAGAGATCGCCGCGGAGATCGAAGCCGGGCGTTTCGAGATCGAACCCGGCACGGAGGACGTTCATTCGCAGGTCGAGCTGATGCTCACCCGCCGGCTGGGCGATGCGGGCAAGAAAATACACTCGGGGCGTTCGCGCAACGATCAGGTCCTCGTGGACCTCAAACTGTTCCTGCGCGACGAACTGCGGCAGGTGGCCGACGCCGTGAAGAGGGTCTTCGACCGGTTGCAGGAGCAGAGCGAAACGTATAAGGAGGTGCTGATGCCGGGTTACACCCACCTCCAGATCGCCATGCCCTCGTCGTTCGGGCTGTGGTTCGGGGCCTATGCCGAGACGCTCGCGGACGACATGCGTCTGGTGGCCGCGGCGTGGCACATCGCCAACCAGAATCCGCTGGGATCGGCCGCCGGATACGGCTCGTCGTTCCCGCTCGACCGCACGATGACCACCCGTCTGATGGGCTTCGAGGAGCTGCACTACAACGTCGTGGCGGCGCAGATGAGCCGCGGCAAGAGCGAACGCGCCGCAGCGGCCGCCATCGCCGCCGTGGCCGCGACGATCGGCCGGCTGGCGATGGACGTATGTCTGTTTATGAGCCAGAATTTCGGGTTCGTGTCGCTGCCCGACGAGCTGACCACCGGGTCGAGCATCATGCCCCACAAGAAGAATCCCGACGTCTTCGAGATCATGCGCGGACGCTGCAACCGCCTGCAATCGGTTCCCAACGAGATCGCGCTGCTGACGACCAACCTCCCCGTGGGTTACCACCGCGACCTGCAACTGTTGAAGGACATCCTCTTCCCGGCGACGACGGAGATCAAACGCACGCTCGCGATGTGCAACTTCATGCTTGCGCACATCCGCGTCAACGAGCACATCCTCGACGACAAAAAATACGACTATCTGTTCACGGTGGAGGACGTCAACCGGATGGTGCTGGCGGGCACGCCCTTCCGCGAAGCCTACAAGCAGGTGGGCATGGCCGTCCAAAGGGGCGAATACACGCCCACACGCGAGGTCCGCCACACCCACGAAGGCAGCATCGGCAACCTCTGCACGGCCCAGATCCGCCGCAAGATGGAGCGCGTGATGCAGGAGTTCGAGTAGGCGCGGCGCGGGCGGACAACAGGCGCGGCGGCGAAAAGCAGGCGCGGACAGGCAACAGACGCGGCGGCGAGATGCAGGCGCGGTGCGGGCAACAGGCGCGGATGTTTGGCCGTTCGGAATAATTGACTAACTTTGTCTGTAACCAACCCAAACCGACAAAGCAATGAATCTGAAACGCATGCTGTTGCTGCTGGCGTTGTCCGCAGCTATTTCGGCCGTCGCCGGACCGCAGAAAGTCAAGACCTCCGTTGAAAAAGTGACCCTGTTCATCGACGGGGCGCAGGTGACGCGCACCCGGCAGGTGGACCTCCCGGCCGGAAATTCGACGGTCGTATTCACCGGACTGTCGCCCTATCTGGATGACAAGAGCATGCAGGTCAGCGCCAAAGGTCCATTCACGGTGACGGCCGTCAACCGGCTTTTCAACCACACCGACAGCCTCGAACGCTCGACCCGCCAAAAGACGCTCGAAGAGACGCTCGAAGAGACGCAGCGGCAGCTGGACCGGCTGAAGGCCTCGCGCGAGGTCATGGATGCGGAGAGCGAACTGCTGAAAACGAACTGCTCGGTCGCCAACCGGAACGTCGCCACCCCGCTGGCCGCCATCAGGGAGTTGAACGAGTACTATGCCGCACGGCTGGAAACGCTGAAAAGCAAGACGCTCTCCCTCGACGCGGAAGAAGAGAAAATCAACGAGCGCAGACGGCAGATTCTGGCCGAACTGGTGAATCTGGGCGGCAGACAGTCGGACCCGATGAGCGAAGTGGAGGTGCGGATCGAAGCCCCCGCGACCTGCAAGGCGTCGTTCACGCTGACCTACTACGTCCGCAACGCCGGCTGGTTCCCCTCGTACGACATCCGTTCGGGCGGGTTGTCGGAGCCGGTGGAGATCTCCTACAAGGCCAATATTTTCCAGAACACCGGAGAGGAGTGGAAGAACGTCGCCTTGACGCTCTCCTCGTCGAACCCCAATACCGGGAGCATCGCCCCGAAATTGCAGACCTGGCGGCTCGACTACGGTCTCGTCCCGCCCCGCTACAACCTCAACATGACGAGCAACACCGTGTCGGGAACAGTCCTCGACCATCAGCGCAAACCCCTGCCCGGAGCGACCGTCCTGATTCCCGGCACGACCATCGGCGCCGTCACCGACACCCGGGGCAGCTACTCGATCACCGTTCCCAACGGTGCTTCCAGCCTGCAATTCAGCTACGTCGGCTACATACCCCGAACGGAGCGAATCACGGGCAACACGATGAACGTCGTGATGCAGGAGGACGCGACGAAGTTGGACGACGTGGTCGTCATGGGATACGGCGTCTCGAATCAACTGGCAGGCGCCGCACCGGGTGTCCGGATTCGCGGCACAGCGGCTTCGGACAGAAAGGTGGCGGAAGTCGATTTTGCAGACTTCGACGCCGAGAGCGCCGTGATGGAGGTGGAGCAGACGCAGAGCCAGCTGGGCTACGAGTTCGAAATCAGACAGCCCTACACCATCCCTTCAGACGGCAAGAGCGTCGCAGCCGAAATCGGGAGGTTCGACCTGCCGGCCGCCTATATCTACCAGAGCACGCCGAAGATCGACAAGGACGCCTTCCTCGTGGCGGAGGCCACCGGCTGGGAGAGACTCAACCTGTTGCAGGGCGAGGCGAACGTCTATTTCGAAAACACGTTCGTCGGCAAGAGCATCCTCGATCCCGGTCAGACGAGCGACACACTCCGCTTCTCGATGGGCCGCGACCGGAGCATCCGCATCGAACGCACCAAGGAGAACGACTATTCGTCGCGCCGCGCCATCGGTTCGAACCAGACACAGACCGTGGCGTGGAAGTTCTCCGTGCGCAACACACGCCCGGAACCCGTCGTGCTGACGCTCGCCGACCAGCTGCCCGTATCGCGCAACAGCGCCATCGCTGTATCGGCCGAGGAGTTGAGCGGAGGCCAGCTGGACAAGGAGAGCGGCATCGTCACCTGGAGACTGGAGCTGAAACCCGGCGAGCAGCGCGAACTGCGCCTGCGCTACGCCGTGAAATATCCCAAAGGACGCAGCCTGACAATCGAGTGACCCGAAGAGGGGAGGGAAACGAAAAAGGGAGGACTGCATCGTCCTCCCTTTTTTCGAAGCCGTAACTTCCGCCTATTTGATGCGCTCGTAGTACTCACGGGTGCGGGTGTCGACACGGATCTTGTCGCCCGTGTTGATGAACAGCGGCACACGGATCGTGGCGCCGTCCTTCGCCGTCGCGGAATTCACCGTCGCGGGTTTCAGCGAGTTGGTCGACGCCGTGTCGCCCTTGATGCCCGGCTCGGTGTAGATCACCTCCATATCGACGATCGGAGGAAGTTCGGCCGAAAGAACGGCCTCCTTCTCGGTGTGGAACATCACCTCAACGATCTGACCGTCGGTGATCAGGTCGTAGTTGTTGATCAGGTTCCGGTCGATGTTGATCTCCTCGAAAGTCTCGGTGTGCATGAAATGCGCTCCCAGGTCATCCTCGTAGGTGAACTGATAGGGACGGCGCTCGACGCGCACCTGCTCGATCTTCTGGCTTACCGACGAGAAGGTGTTTTCCAGCACGCGGCCGTTTTCCAGATTCTTGAGTTTCGAACGGACGAAGGCGGGGCCTTTGCCCGGTTTGCAGTGCTGGAAATCGACCACAAGGAACGTCTTGCCGTCCATTTCGATACACATGCCGATCTTGATGTCAGCTGCTGTAATTGTCATAGGAATATGGTTTATAATTGTTGTTTTTTCGCGCCGCGAAGTTACGAAAAAAATCCGGAAATTCCTATTCCCGGGGCCACGGCCCGCTGCAAACGCCCGCAGAACGCCCTCAAAGCTCTATCGCCTTGCATTTGAGGCCCATCTGCCGGATCTTCTCCAACGTACGGGGAAGTGCGTAACGCATGTTGCGGAAGGCCTTTTCGCTGTCGTGGAACACCACGATGGCGCCCGGCGCGAGGTGTTTCGTGACGTTCTTCAGGCAAGTGCGGGGCGACAAGCGGCGGTTGTAGTCGCGCGAGATGATGTCCCACATCACCAGTTTGTAACGCTGGCCCAGGAAACGCGCCTGCGCCGGGGTGATGCGCGCATAGGGCGGACGAAACAGTTCGCTGTGGATCAGATCGTTGGCGAAATCGACATCCTCCGTATAGCGTTCGAGGCTCATGCCCCATCCCTTCTGGTGCGAATAGGTGTGGTTGCCCACCTTGTGCCCGGCGTCGAGAATGCGCTTGTAGAGGTCGGGATACATCTCGACGTTCTTGCCCAGCACGAAGAAGGTCGCTTTGGCATCGTACTTGTCCAGCGTCGAAAGAATCCACTCCGTGACGCCCGGCGTGGGACCGTCGTCGAAGGTCAGGAACACGCCGTCCTCGTCGTCGATCTCCCAGATCAGGTCCGGCATCAGGCGCCGGACTATTTTTGGCGGTTTCAAACGCATAACGCGGCAAAAATAGTGAAATTCCGCGCCATTTGGAAAAATATACGTATATTTGTGATAAAGACAACTCGAATCGACCGACTATGAAAACGCTTTTCCGGATAACGATCGCAGCGCTGATCGTCGCGACGGCAGCAGGCTGCGACGCCTTCAAGACCCTGAACAATTCGAAAAAAAGTGCACAGGGAAAACCCTACGAACTGATCGTGGTATGTCCCCAGGCGGAGTGGACGGGCGAGGTCGGAGATTCGCTGCGCGCGATCTTTACCGCCCCGGTGCCCTATCTGAACCAGATCGAGCCGATCTTCGACGTGTTGCGCGTCACCGAACGCGGCTTCACGGGCATGGTCGCCGATCACCGCAACATCCTCAAGATTCTGGTCGATCCGGAGCTGAAGGAGACCACGACCGCCGTGCAGTACGACGTGACGTCCGATCCGCAGATCGTGATGACGCTGCAAGGCCCCAGCGACGGAGCGCTGGTGAAATACCTCTCGGAAAACCGGGAGAACCTCGTCTATGCGCTCGAAAAGGCCGAACGCGACCGCGCCGTGAAGGCCAACGAGACCTATGGCAACCCCGGCATCGAGTCGGCCATTCTCAAAACGTTCGGCGTGGAGATGAAGGTTCCGAAGGGCTACACGCTGGCCGCACAGAAACCCGACTTCATCTGGGCGCGCAACGAATACCCGACCGCCAGTCAGGGATTCTTCATCTACTCCTACCCCTACGAAGGCAAGCAGTCGCTCACGGAAGAGGCGCTGGTAGCCGCACGCAACAAGTACGCGGCGCAGATTCCCGGCCCGTCGGAGGGTTCGTACATGATCACTTCGGACGCTTTCGCCCCCGACTACCGCCTGTTCCGCATGGAGGGACGCCTGTGGTGCGAACTCCGCGGATTCTGGGACGTGCACGGCGACTTCATGGGAGGCCCGTTCGTCAGCTATACGACCGTGGACACGGCCACCAACCGCGTCTTCACGCTCGACTGCTACGTCTACGCCCCCGATCTGAACAAACCCCGCAAGCGCAACTACATGCGGGGACTCGAACACCTGCTCTACTCGGTGCGTTTCCCCAGGCAGTAACCCCCGCTTCCGGCGCGCAACGCCCAACCGCGCGATGAGAAGAAACCGACGGATATGCAGCAGATACTGACATATGCCTTTCTTGTAATCTACACGGTCACGATCCTCGGCATCGTCCTGGTCATCATCACCGACAACCGGAACCCGCTGAAGACCCTGCCGTGGATCATCGTGCTGGTGTTCGCCCCGGTCGTGGGGCTGGTCTTCTACTTTTTCTTCGGGCAGAACCTCTCCAAGCAGCGCATCATCTCGCGCCGCACGCGCAAACGCATCACCATGCAGCTCGAAGAGGCTCACGATGACGGACGGCCCGACATCCCGGACGAGCACCTCCCGCTGGCCCGGCTGCTCGCCGCGACGATCCACTCCGTACCGCTCTACGGCAGCCGCATCACGCCCTACACCGACGGCAAGTCGAAGATGGAGGCGCTGCTTGCGGAGATCGCCCGGGCGAAGCACCACATCCACATCCAGTATTACATCTTCTGCGACGACACGACGGGCTGCCGCCTGCGCGACGCGCTGGTCGCGAAAGCCCGGCAAGGGGTCGAGGTGCGCATCCTCTACGACGACGTGGGGTGCAGCGGCGTGAAAAAGTCCTTTTTCGAGGGGATGCGCCGCGAGGGAATCGAGGCGTTCGCGTTCCTGCACGTCAAGTTCCCGCTTTTCACCAGCAAGGTCAACTACCGCAACCACCGCAAAATAGCCGTCATCGACGGCTGCGTCGGCTTCATCGGAGGCATGAACATCGCCGACCGCTACGTCCGCGGCACGGAGTGGGGATCGTGGCGCGACACCCACTTCCGGATCGAGGGCAGCGGCGCGGCGGGGTTGCAGGCGTCGTTCCTGAGCGACTGGTCGGCGACCACGAAGCGGCACATCGCAGGCGCGGAGTACTACCCCGCGGCGGAACGCCATACGGACGACATCCTGCAGATCGTGCCGAGCGGACCGTTCGGCAAGTGGCGGGCACTGTTGCAGGCCGACAGTTACGCCGTCTCGAACGCCCGGAAGCGAATCTGGATACAGACCCCCTACTACCTCCCGTCCGACGTGCTGAACTCGGCCCTGCAAGTGGCGGCGCTGGCCGGCATCGACGTAAGGCTGATGCTCCCGGCGCGCTCCGACTCGAAGGTCGTGGACCTGGCGTCGCACTCCTATCTCGACGACATGATGAAGGCCGGGGTGAAGATTCTCTTCTACAAACCCGGCTTCCTACACTCCAAACTGCTGATCATCGACGACTCCCTGACCGTCATCGGCTCGGCGAACATGGATTTCCGCAGCTTCGAACACAATTTCGAGGTCAACGCCTTTGTCTACGACAGAGAGTTCACGGCCCGCATGGCTGGGGTATTCGAAGACGACGCCTCGCGCTGTCATGCCCTGACGCCCGGAGAATGGTTCAACCGCCCGCGGCCGCGCCGCTGGGCGGAGTCGCTGATGCGGGTGTTCTCGCCGCTGCTGTAATCCCGCCTAAAAGGCGGAGGGGGGGGGTGATTTTAGACCGGCAAGTTTTGTGCATCGTAAGACGCGGGGCGGACGGGTAGTACCGACGTACGTCCCGTTCGCCCCGCGTGAGGGATGTGCGGAAATTGCCGCATAAAATCGAACCCTAAATATCGACGATGCCGTTGCGGATGGCATAGACCACCAGCGACGCGGTGTTCTTGCAGCCGGTTTTTTCGAGGATGTTGGCGCGGTGCTTGTCGACCGTGCGCTTCGAGATGAAAAGTTCGTCGGCGATCTCCTGATTCGACAGCCCCCGGCAGACGGCCACCAGGATTTCACGTTCGCGCGACGACAGCTGTTCGTCCGCGGCGTCTTCCCGCGTGCGCATGCGTCCCGTGAGCGACGAGAGCAGCTGCGGCGAAAAATAGCTGCCGCCCGCAGCCACCGTCTCGACAGCCTCGATCACGTCGCCGATGTCGGAATCCTTCAGCAAAAAGCCTCGCGCTCCGGCTTCGACCATGCGCGAATAGTAACTCTCCTCGCCGAACATCGAGAGCGTGATGATTTTGAGGTCGGGACGCTGCGCCAGCGCCCGCTCGGTCGTCTGCGCCCCGTCCAGCCCCGGCATGGCGAAATCCATGAACACGACATCGGCGTCGACGCCGCCGAGCATCGCCAGAAACTCCTCGCCGCTGGCTGCCTCGCCGACCACGCGGCACGCCGCACAGCGTTCGAGCAGCCCCCGCAGGCCGTTGCGGAAAAGCGAATGGTCGTCGACCAGGATGATCTTGTACGGTTCCATTATCGGCGGCGGCGTTTGCGGTTGTGGTTGCGGTTCAGCGGCGCAGGCTCCTCCTGCGTATTGACGCGGATGGCGGCGCGCATGCCCTTGCCCTTGGCCGAGGCGATGTCGAACGTGCCGCCCAGCGAGTTGATGCGCGACGCGATGTTCGAAAGCCCCATGCCGCAGTCCATCATCGCCTGCGGATTGAACCCGCGGCCGTTGTCGGTATAGTCGAGCGTCAGCTCCGAGCCGTTCTGCGACAGCGAAAGGTTGATCGCCGAGCAGGCGGCGTGCTTGAGCGAGTTGTTGATCAGTTCGCAGATCACGCGGTAGAGAATCACCTCGATGTCGGTATCGTAACGTTCCGAACGGAGGTTCGTCGTGAAACGGATCTTCACGTCGTGCATCGCAGCGCTCTTGTCGATGAAGTTCTGCACGCCCCGTGCCAGCCCGAAGTCGTTGAGCACGTGGGGCGAAAGGTTATTCGAAATCTCGCGCAGCGAGCGGATCGCCTCGTCGATCACATAGGTCGTATTGTCGATGATCTCGCGCTGCTCGGCGTCGTGCTCCTCACGCGCGAGGGCCGTAAGCGACATTTTGGCCGAAGAGAGCAGCGGCCCGAGACCGTCGTGCAGCTCCTTCGAGAAACGCGACCGGGCCTTCTCCTCGGTGCGGAGCACGGCCGTGAGGATACGCTTGTTGAGCAGCGACCGCTGACGGTTCAGACGGTTGATGTATTTGAACAGCTTGTGGGCGTACATCACACCGATCGACAGGCAGACCGAAATCACGATCCCCAGATAACCGAACCACCAGCGGGGAATGACCTCGAAGCCCGATACGAGAAGCAGCTGGATGAGGCGTTCGACCGACAGCAGCGAAAAGCCCACGATGAAAAGAATCCACACCGAATTGTATTTGGTGGTGCGCACCAACCGCAGGGCATAGCCCGTGGCGACGCATTGGATGACGATGGCTATGACTAACAGGATCTTGATCAGCATAGGCGGACATTTTTTGACAAAAATAATTAAAAATTAAGAATTAAGCATTAAAAATGCCGCCTTCGGACTGCTCTCCGCCGATTTTCCGGTCCGGCGCCCCTCTCCGGTCACTTCAAGACCTTCGTCAGATTCTTCAGCTGGCGGTAATCCGTCAGATCGACCTGCACGGGAACCACCGCCACGTACTTGTTGGCCAGCGCCCATTCGTCGGTGTCGGTGGCTTCAGGCTCGCCGTTGACGAATTCGCCCGTGAGCCAGAAATACTCCCGGCCCCGGGGGTCTTCGTGGCGGTAGAACTCTTCGCGCCAGAAACCGCGGTTCTGGCGGCAGAGTTTCATTCCCTTGAGTTCCCCGACGCTGCCGACCGGAACGTTCACGTTCAGACACAGCGGCAGTTCGACCTCCGCGGCGAAGATGTCGCCGACGATCCGCCGGCCGTAGACCACCGCAGCGGCGAAATCGGCGTCGGCCCCGTGGTCGTCGAGCGACAGCCCGACAGCCGGACAGCCGTAGAAGCTGCCTTCGATGGCGGCGCCCATCGTCCCGGAGTAGAGGACGTTGACGGCCGAGTTGGAGCCGTGGTTCACGCCCGAGATCACCATGTCCACGCGCTCGTCGCGCAGCAGGTAGTCGAAGGCCATTTTGACGCAGTCGACCGGCGTTCCCGAAAACGCGTAAACCGCGACGCCCTCCTCCTCGCGGATGCGGCGCAGGTAAAGCGGATTGTACATCGTGATGGCCTGGCTCATGCCGCTCTGCGTCGTCTCGGGAGCCACGACCACCACGCGGCCGAAGGCCCGGGCGACCTCTATGGCGGCCTCCATACCTTTCGAATCGTATCCGTCGTCGTTGGTTACGAGTATCAGTCTTTCATTCATCTTTCCAATCGTTTTCCCGCAAAGATACGAATAATATCGCGCTTTTTTCATGCAATAGTTGCACCGTTCGGAAAATTCTTCCTATATTTGCAGTCCCTTTCGGGCGTATATCAACCTCTTCCATTGGGCGCTACGGCAGATGCGGACGGGTACGGCGGGCGGAAAGCGAATGCTTCAGACGCAGCGCAAACCAATTCGCGGGATTACAGGCAAAGGACCTGTATGGTAGCCCCGGCGCAGCGGGAATGTCGAATGCGAAACACAAAAATTGTTGCAACAATGAACAAAGACGCAATCATCAAGCTCGTCAACGAGCAGATGTGGCCCAAGACGGACGCCGACGTGCCGTCGTTCAAGGCCGGTGACACGATCACCGTCTCCTACAAGATCGTCGAGGGAAACAAGGAGCGCGTGCAGAGCTTCCGCGGTGTGGTTATCCAGATCAAAGGCTCGGGCAAGACCAAGATGTTCACGATCCGCAAGATTTCGAACGGCGTGGGCGTGGAGCGTATCTTCCCCCTCTACTCGCCTCACATCGACAAGATCGAGGTCAACAAGATCGGTGTCGTACGCCGCGCACGCATCTACTACCTGCGCGACCTGACCGGCAAGAAGGCCCGCATCAAGGAGAAGCGCATGACCCGCACGGAGAAGAAATAATCCCGCGGTCGGAAAGAGAAAACAGGATGTCTGAAAAGGCATCCTGTTTTTTTGCATCCGAAAGAAGCGCGGAACCGACCGGAGACGTCAGAGAACGATGCCGCCGGTCTTTTCAGCGCATCGTATTCAGCCTGGAGCCGGGCCAAAGCCGCCTCGTTGCAGCGTTCGACCAGACCGTGCAGGGCTGCGACCTCCTCCGGAGCGAGTCCCAGGCTGGCGACGATTTCGGGCGTCAGCCGGGATGGTTCTGTAAGGGGCAGAACGAAAACTCCAAAAGGGATAAAAGAGATGAAACGATTGTAAAGTAGATAGTTAGGATAGAACGGCCAAATTTTGGCTGCGTAATTTACCGTAATTTCAGTGCAGGAATTTCAAGGCGAAACGCCCCAATTCAATGCGTAACCGCAATATTCAGTGGTAATTCACCACAAAGACGAGCCCGCACGACCATTTAAACGTGGTTTGTGCGGGCTTTATAGTATAATGACCGATCTGTCCCCTATTTGAGCGAGTTCAGACGCAGCGACGCCTTGATAAAAGCAAGCGCCCGGATGCGGTTGATGTGTATCTCCATCGGTTTGTGGTGCTCGTTATAGCTGACCAGCACGATGTGATCAGGTATATCGGATTTTTGCAGGTATTTCACCGAAACGTACTCGTCTCCGTCAATGTCGAACGAAATCAGATACATTTCACCCCATATAATGCTGTGCATGATGTCATGTACCTGCTTGTAAAACACGATGTCTCCGCTTTTCAGCAGCGGGTACATCGAATCCCCTACGATACGCAGTCCTCCGTCGCATTTGGGGATCAGTGTCGTCTCCATGACCCGACGATCGACTGGCTGTATTGGTCTGCAAACAGCGGAACAAGACCAGCGACGGCCTCCATGTCATATATAGGTATCTGCTGGCGGTCAATCAAACGATCGGTTCGCAACTTGAAAACCTTATCTACGGTAACATCGGTGACATTCTTCTCGAAAGTTTTTTCACCTTTCGGGTATTCGGGATTTGACCGGGATTTTTGGAGTTTTGGTAAGCAAAATTTCTCCTTCTCCAGTCAACAGCCAAATAGGATTTACATCGTTATAATGAGAGAAATCTCAATAGATTTTCTTCGGAGATACCATTAGGTATCTGCTGACGATCAATCAGGCGATCGGTTCGCAGTTTGAAAACCTTATCTACAGCAACATCGGCGACATTCTTCTCGAAACTCTCTTCGCCTGTCGGGTATTCAGTAAAAGGTGACGTTTTTTGGAGTTTTGGTAAGCAAAATTTCTCCCCGACCTGTTAGCAACCAATCTGCATTCAACGAATGCTATCTACGCCTTTCGGGTATTCTGTATTTGATAAGGAATTTTGGTAAGTAAAATTTCTCCTTAAAGCATGGCGTTTTTGGGAGTTTTCGTTTGCCATGCTCTTTGCTATGTTTTGAAAACATGGCGTTTTTCGGAGTTTTGGTATTGTTTTTTGGTGATTCGATAGTCTGTATTTGTAGGCGCTTTTTGGAGTTTTCGTTTGCCTACATTTAGGCCTACAATTTTGCCTACGTTTAAATTGTAGGCGTTTTTTGGAGTTTTGGTATTGATTTTTTGCTGGCTGATATTCTGTATTTGACCACGTTTTTCGGAATTTTCGTTTGTGGTCAAAATAGTGGCCCTTTTCATTGACCACGTTTTCCGGAGTTTTGGAATAGAAAATAATACCGCCCGCCGAAATGATCGACGGGCGGCAACTGTTCGGGTTTCGCAGTCTTCAGGGAACAGGTCAGGACACCTTTCTAACCCGGTGCTGCGCGGGTGTTCTGCGTGCCCTGCGGGGGTTCTTCATCCTCTCGGCCTTTCGCGCTTCCATATCCGCCCTGCGTTCGGCTTTTAACCGCTTGATATAAGCGCTATAATCAGGGTCCCGGCGCAACCAGGACAGATATGTGATATATCCGACATGAAACATATCATAAATATAATTGTTCCATACCCACCGATGATTCCGATCCTGCCGCCCCGGTTCATAGTGCGCTTTTGTCACCTCTACGGCCTGTTTTATCTTTTCGAGGTAGTTCTTATTGTTGTATGCCATAATACACGAAATTTAGCGGGTTTAAAGGCCCTTTAAACGGATGCGCTGACAATCGCGCCGATGCCCTTGCCGCGGATCGGTAATGCTACGAACCGTTTGTCGAAACCTACGATCGTCACACGCTCTTTGGGGTCGTTCTCCGTGGCGTACATGTGAATATCTCCGTCGGCTTTCATCACCTCCTTTGCGTAGAACGCGAACGAGGCGAACCTGTCTCCCTCGGCCGCTGCCGCTCCGAATGCGACCTTTTTCAGCACGCCGTCCATCATGCGGTACGTCGGCATGCGCGAGAAAGCGTAACAGCCGAACCCGGCGAATTTCAGCGGCTCGCCGTCTTTGATGCTCGTCAGATCCTTGAAGAGTTTGAGGTCTTCGAGCAGCAGGTCGGAAACGTGCTTCGGATGCAACACGAGATAACGTTCATCGAGCGGTACGTCCACATCGTCGAAACGCTCTTTCAGCGCGAGGATGTCCGCAAACCGCAACCGCTTGCGGCCCGTGATGCTTTCGCCCGTCGTGATAATTACGGGAGTGTTTTCGGTATCTTCCGCCGGGGCATAAGCGTGCGCGGCTTTCGTCGCCACACTTGCCCGGAGCGTCGAACGGTGCTGGCCGATAACGCTTTCGAGTTTGTCGTAGCTGTACTCCAGCGCTTCGGGGCGGCGGACGATGGTGTTTTCGGTCTCGAACTTGTCGAGCCGGATTTCGTTGTCCTCGTCATCACGCCCGATCACCGAGATAGGATAGGTCGTATTATTGACCAAAACCTTCGGGTCGATACCCGCCGACGCGATGTGCAGGCGGTTGTGATCCACGAACTGCGAATAGTCCGTCGCCTTTTGCAGGAAACTGTCGTCGGGGTAGAAACCCTCTTTTACCTGGTCTATCCAGACCTCTCTGTTTAATGCCATAAATATTGTATTTGTAATTGATTGTTCGTTACTTGTTTTTACGTTCGCGGGCAAGCAACCGCTCGTATTGGTCGGGATGTTGTGCCAGATACTCGGGGTTATGTTTGCGGTAATAGGCCAGGTTATGATACGGTTCCTGTTCTTCCCCGTATTCTTTCTCCCGCAGGCGGGCGTATAACTCCGGATCATCGCTCAATGCCTGCGGATCGTATTTGCGGTATTCTTTCAGTCCCCAGTTGGCCCGGTTGGTCATGTCGTTGCGGTTCGGGCCGAAGAAAGCCGCAAACGACACCTTTTCGGGCATGACTTCGAGGACCTCCTTCAGAGCCTTGACACCCAACTGTTTGCCGATATGCTCGAATACACACGGTCAGGCATACCGAATTTACCGAGGTTGACGGCTTGTTTCAACTCTTTGTCTATATCCACCGCCGCGGCCTGCTCCTTGTCCTGCATGAACTTGCGGAATGCCGATTTGTCGGTCCGTGCCATGTGTTTCAGGAGCATGAGCTGCGACGATTCGACATACCCCAGCCGCAGGGCCTTTTCCGTGTCGGGTTCCGCCGGGCCTGCATTACCGGATAGGGCTGTTACGGTTTCTATGATCTCCCCATCCGTCGCTGTTGCAGGCAGTTTCAGCACCTTGATCAGTTGCGTACGCAGGTCTTTGTCCCCGTCTGCCGATTCTTTAAGGCTCAATACGATAAGCCCCCTTTTGTCGAACAGTTTGACGGCGTTCCGATTGGACGGGATATCGACGACCGACACCTCGGTCAGTTCGCAGTCCGTTACGGTGTCTACGCCGTCGATCCTCTCGTAATTGAGAACAGACAGGCCGATAGACGCCGAGCGCAGAAAGCCGCCGTCTACACGCTCTTTAACCTCTTTTCCGAGCGGGTTATTTTCGTCGAATACGGCGTCGGCAATCAATTGCGAACCCTCGGTCCGGATGTTGTCCCAGCGGCCTATAACGCCTTTTTCCCGTGCGTGCATGTAGAGCATCACGGGATTCTTTTTAAAACGTTCCGTGCGGATGCCCTTTGTCTGAATAACAAAGCCGTCCGCATTGACGCTTTCGTCGGAGATGATAAATGTGTATGTCATGTAAAAGTATTTGGATAGCACAAATATCCTTCATATATGCGCCATGGCAAAAAATTGTTTATAACCTATATACAAATTATTTTCAACCCTTGGCAATCCGATTTTTTGATAAACTTTGTATTTTATTCCGTCTCTTTTACTATATTTGCATATCCTAAATCTTATAAGTCATGCCTTTTGCAAAAACAAATCACAGAATTATAGCCACTTATGGTGTGGGTAGTGGAAACGCCCCAGCGCTTTCTTATAAGAGCGTAGGACACCTTAGAGTGGCTTTTTTTCATTTCCTAAATCTTATAAGCTATGTTTACCTATCAACGAGATGCCGCACAAGTTGCGCAGTTTGCTAATCAGTACAATTTCGACGAACTGGTCGCATGTCTAACCGACTACCTCGATCCGAAAGCGGCCGCTAAACATTTAAAACTGATTTATTTCACACTTACAGAGTATATTTTGAGCGACACTGAAAATATGGGCCGTTCGGATGTCGCGGAAGCTATGGTTACTCTGCGGTGGTTGCACGAAGCGATAGAAACAATGACAAATGGCGATGACCGTGCTATTAAAATTGTTCCTTACCATATTCCCGTTGTAAAATGGTGTGACTAACCCCAATTTATTGCAAGTATAACGAACTTGCAATGACATTCCAAACAAAGACCCTTTAAACCGAGTTTAAAGGGTCTTTTATTTTTGCCACTTTTTTGTCGATATTTCAAGGCTGAACTTTGAAATTTCCTGTTTTTGGACTGGAATTTTCGAAATGCCCGATATAGTTCCGCCCCACCGTGATGAACGGAGCGGAAAGCGTTCCGGCGCTTTTGACCGCAAAGATGCCGGCTGGCGCTCGAACGAGTGCGGCGCGGACGGGCAGTACCGGAGTACGTCCCATTCGCGCCGCACGAGAGCAAGAGCAAAAACGCCCTCTAAAATCGGGAATTAATCCTCTACGGGAATATCCTTGTTGACATTCTTCGAACCTACGAGCGCATAGAAGAGCATGTAGGCCAGACCGGCGATGATCACCCAGTAGCTCGACAGGTAGTTGGAGATGTCGGCCACATAGCCCTGGATCAGCGGAAGGATACCGCCGCCGCAAACCATCACCATGAAGATACCCGAGCCCATGGAGGTGTATTTGCCGAGTCCCTCGACGGCGAGGTTGAAGATGCCGCCCCACATCACCGACGTGCAGAGACCGCACAGCGTGAGGAACATGACGCCGATGGGAACCTCGATCATGGCGAAGCCCGTACCCGTGAACACCGGCATGCGGCCCATCGTGTCGATCGGAGCGAAGATGCCCAGCAGCACGAAGACCAGCGCCACGACGGAAACCGCCGTCAGCTGCGCCTTACTCGAGACCTTGCCGCCGATGACGCCGCCGATCAGACGGCCGCACATCATCAGGAACCAGTAAGTGCCCACGAGCGAACCGGCAGCAGCAGCAGCCATTCCGATACCGGGGGTCGCCGCGTCGGGCGTGGAGGTCAGGAACAGGTTCATAAAGTTGGGAATGCCCACCTCGACACCTACATAGATAAAGATGGCCACCGTACCCAGCACGAAGTGACGGAACGACATGGCGCTGTGCTTGTCCTTCTTCTCGCTCTTGGCGTCCTGGATCGCGAAGGGTTCGGGAATGCGGACCGCCGCCAGCACGAAGAACACCACGGCGAAGATGCCCATGGCGATCCACAGCGCGGGAGCCGCGTCGCTGATCGTCGCATTGGCCGCGTTACCCATCAGGTAACCCACGAGGATCGGAACGATGGTCGCCGAAATCGAGTTGAGCGAGCCGCCGAACTGGATCAGCTGGTTACCCTTCTTGCCGCCGCCGCCCAGCGTGTTGAGCATCGGGTTCACGACCGTGTTCAGCATACACATCGAGAAGCCCGAAACGAAAGCGCCGATCAGATAGACCGGAAAGCTGCCCGCAACGCCCGAAAGGTACTGGATGCCCACGCCGACGAAACCGACGGCCACGGCGGCAAGCGCCGTCTTCTTATAGCCGATGCGCTTGAGCATCATGCCCGCCGGAATGCCCATCACGGCATAGGCGATGAAGTTGGCGAAGTTGCCCAGCTGGGACATCCAGTTCGCCACGGCGAACTGATTCTTCACGATGACGCCCAGCGGATTCGAAAGTCCCGTCACGAAGGAGATCATTGCAAAGAGCAAGAACATCATGACGATGGGCAAGGTGTAATTTTTCTTTTGTTCCATAAAATCTATCAATGTTTAGGTTAATAAGTTTCGGGGGGGGGTCATCGGTCCCGTTCGGCGATGTAGGCGCAGAGGTTGACCAGCGCCGAACGGTATTCGGAATCGGGATAGTCGGAGAGCATCTCCACGGCGCGGGCGATGTAGCCCTGCATCACCTCGGCGGCGAAAGAGAGGCCGCCCTCGTTCTCGACCGTGGAGCGCAGGTACTCGACCTCCTCGTCGCTCTCGTGACAGCGGGAGAGCCGTTCGAGCAGCTCCCTGCGGCGGGAATCCGAAGCGCGGTCGAGCACAGACAGCAGCGGCAGGGTGATTTTCCCTTCGCGCAGGTCGTTGTTGGCGGGTTTGCCCGTGTGGGCCGTCGGGGTATAGTCGAGAATGTCGTCCTGAATCTGGAAGGCCATGCCCACGGCTTCGCCGAAACGCCGCATCGTGGCCACCCGGTCGCGCGTGGCGCCCACGGCCAGCGCCCCGGCCGACGCGCTGACGCCCAGAAGGCTCGCGGTTTTCTTATAGATGATGTCAAGATAGGCCTGGCGGGTCATCGTGCTGTTGGCGGCGCACTCGTCCTGCAGGACCTCGCCCTCGCACAGCGCGGCCATCGACCCGCAGACGTGCGTAACGAGGTCGAACTGCCCGCTCTGCAAGCCTATGTTCATGTTTTTGGCAAGGATGTAATCACCCAGGATCACGGCTTTGTGCGACTGCCAGCGGGCGTTAGCCGAAGGCTTGCCGCGGCGCATGTCGGCCTCGTCGATCACGTCGTCGTGGATCAGCGACGCGACGTGGATCATTTCGACCAGCATGGCGGCCAGACAGGCCCTGCGGCCCGCGGCAGCCCCTTTCACCGGGGCGTTCATCGCCGCCGAAAGCATGACGAGCATGGGACGGATGCCTTTGCCGCGCGCCGAAAGGGCGTAACGCAGCATATCGGAGAGCAGCTCCCCCTCGGCCGTGAACTGGCGGTCTACGAATTCGTCGAGGGCCTCCAGTTCCGCAGTCACGGGTTTGCGGATGTCATCGAGTGTAATCATATCCGCAAAGATAATGTTTTTTTGAAATAAGTAGCGCGATTTTGAAAGTTAATCGTCGTTAGAACGCGTTTTGGCGAAGGGTAGGTCTTTCACCTTGTTTCACTTTGTGCCGAATTTTTAACCCTAATTTTAACCCTTGCTGTTTTTGAAGGGCTTTTTTGAAATGTCTTTGCCGGTCTGATCTCGTCCGGTGAATTTCTTGTTAAAATGGTTTGTTGCCGAATCTCGGCTGGATGACGATTGGAGAACGTTGCAAAATTTTTCGAGAATTTTTACTGAAAGAACTCTTTGTCAATCAGCATTTTGAACCTAAATTAGTCCTTGCGGGAAAAATTTCCTCGATTTTTCTTGGAACCTGCCACTATTAAAGAGCAAAATCGTAAAACGAATTGTTATGAAAAAAACGATTAGACCTATTCTGCGTGATGACCTTTCGAGGAAAGGTTTGGAAAAACGTATCGACCTGCGTGTATATCTCGACGGCCGCCAAACGAAATTTGCGACTCCCTATTCGATTGCCCCGGCTTGCTGGGATAAGAAATCCGGACGTGTTGTCGGAAACTGCCCCGAAAAAAGCGTAATTAACAGCTATCTGAACGGGAAGGAAACCGAATACGAACGCTATCTGTTCCAATGCGAAATGTTGGATGAAACCGTGGACCTGGAGCGAATCCGGGAAATACTCACCGGAAAGGCGCGGACGGCTCCGAGTGAAAAGACGAACGCCACCCTCGATGAAATCTTCGATGCCTATGTAGATAAACTGCGGACGGATAACCGCTGCGAGCGAACGATTATAGGTATATTGGACCTTAAAAAGGATATGGCGAAATTTTCGAAACGGAGTAAGAAACGGACGATCGACCAGCTCGATATTCTCTTTATTCAGGAGTATAAAAAGTATTTGCGGACGGTCCGCCGGAATGCGGATAATACGATTAATACGAAATTGAACCGCCTGCGTTCGGTGGTGAAATGGGCCGGACGGCTGGGCTATCCGATCGACGATCCGTTCGGGAAGGGATTGAAATTCCTAAACCGCTCGAAACCCCGGACAGTTTTTCTGACGAAGGATGAATACGACGCGTTCCTGCAAAAGGCCCTGCCGGATAAAGGCGATCCGGCGATGAAACTGACACGAGAACTGTTTATTTTCAGTTGTGAAACGGGCTTGCGGTTCAGCGACGTATTGGACCTGAAGTGGACGCACTTGAAAAATATTAAAGGCGTGACCTATATCTCTAAGGTTCAATGCAAGACGAAAGAACTGGTTGAAATTCCGGTGACGTTGAAATGGGCGAAGGTCCTGCTTGCCAAGTACCGGAACGTGTCTACGGGCGAGCATGTTTTTCCGCGTCTATCGAATGGTTGTATAAACCGGAAACTGAAAATGTTGGCTGAGAAAGCCGGAATCGGGAAACGCCTCTCGTTCCATGTAGCCCGCCATACCTTTGCCTCCCACTTGGCGAACGCAGGCGTCCCGCTCTATATTGTAGCGAAACTTTTGGGAGATAAAAGCCTCGATATGGTACACCGGGTCTATACGAATACCGAGCGAACGGAACTGACCGAAGCGATGAAAAAATTGAGTGCCTGATAAAAAACGAGAGCTTCCGTCGAGTTTTGGCGGAAGCTGTTTTTATCTTTGTGAAAAACCTTTGAACGATGAATGCCTTGACGAATAACACCGCGACCTTGTTTCGCCGTTATCTGTGGCTCTTGGACGTGATTTACTCCGCGGGCCGTATCACCCTTGATGAAATCCGCGTCCGTTGGCAGCGGAACGAGATGTCGGGCGGCGAGGAACTGCCCCGAAAGACCTTTGAGAACCACCGGAAAGCCGTTGAAGAGTTGTTCGACGTGAATATCGCCTGCGACCGCCGTACGAACGAATACTACGTCGAATGCGGCGACGACCTGGTGCGCGACGATCTGCGACGCTGGCTGTTGGAAACCTTCGCCGTGAACGACCTCTTGGTAAATAGTAAACGCCTGCGCCGACGGATCGCGTTGGAGCCGATCTCTTCGGGCTACGCCTATCTAACTGCGGTACTCCGGGCGATGGAGGAGAACCGATGCTTGGAGATCGTCTACCGCCATACCTACGATGAAAAACGAGAAAATCGTTACGAGGTCGAGCCTTACGGATTGAAGGCGTTCCGGAGGCGTTGGTACCTGATCGCCAATAGCGTGGAAATGGGTGGAATTTACGCGTTCGCGCTCGACCGGGTACGTGGTATGGCCTCGACGGCGAAAGCGGCTGAAATCCCCTCGGATTTCGATTGTGCCGGATTCTATGCCGACGCCTTCGGAATTATCCGTGAACGGGACCGGAAGGCTGAACGAGTCGAAATCCGCGTCTTGGGGAAGCAGGCAAACTACGTCCGGGCCCTGCCCCTGCACCCTACCCAGCGTGAAACCGAGCGGACCGCGGAATATTCGGTGTTCGAATACCGGTTGGCTCCGACCTACGATTTCCGAATGGAACTGCTCTCGAACGGCGCGGACGTGGAGGTATTGCGCCCCGCGTGGTTCCGGGAAGAGGTGAAAAATGTGGTTACTAAAATGATGGATAGATATGAGTGAAAAAATTATTGTAAAATTAAGACGCGATAATATATCTGTTAGTTCGTGTAAGGAAGGAGTGTATCTAACTTTTGATGCGGAAAATGCTCGTCCTATTATCTGTAAATATTCGGAGGTAATAACGATTTTTACGCCTAACCAAATTTATGATGTTGAAGATATAATGCTGATGTTAGGCCCCGTGTTACATTCATTTTTAGAGAAAGCTAAAATATCTACGGGACTACTCCATTGGGAGAGTGCTAATCCGTTTGTTAAGTTGCGTTCTCGTGCTGTAAAAGACTATGTTCTAATATTAAACGAGATACGAAAAATTGCCATTGAAGATGATTTGAAAGCGATTGTAATTTCTCTTGATGATAGGGCTTTCCCAGATTTTCTTTTGAAAAAGGGGGAAGATGAAAAATTCTATTTAGAGGTGATGAAAATAGCGAAAGACTTGAATCTAATAATTTTTGTATTATGGTATACGTTTCCTGAGAACGAATGCGATTGGGGAGATAAATTAATATGGATTGAGACACCCATAGGATGCTATAAAACTGAAACGGCCGATTTTTTTGATTGACGATGAATGAATTTTGAAGGGGCTTCGATTTAGGTCGAAGCCTTTTTTGTTGGAAATCCACGAAATCTTCGTACTTTTGTCTATGACATATTGATAGACGCGAAAGCGTAAGTTTATTCTCTACGGCGAATCTGGAAAATTCTAATGAATACGGGAATAAGCGTTGTTATTCCTATGTCCTTGAAAAAGGGCGTGGGCTGATGCTTATTTTAGTATTCGGGCTATTCCAGAGCCTGCCGTATAAGATAGGTTGTCGGCGCCACGCTTTCTTTGTTTATTTCTCTTACGTTTGAAAAATAATTAGACCTTGCGCCGGGGGTTGGCGGAAGCGACGGATAATTTTGCCGTAAAGAGTTTGTAACCGAAATAACGGTATATGGAAAAGAGTGAACTTTCGACGAGGGACCGGATGTGCTCCGTGGCGGGTGGTATGGCCGGCCTGCTTGTAGACCGGGAAATTCCGTCACGGCTGATTCCCTTTCGCGGGGAATTTCCCCTGCTGAATATGATCGAGGCGATACGGTTTCGGGAGGCGATCCGCTCGACGATGTGGATTGAGGACCTGCCCCCGAAATTCCTGTATGCCGCCGCCGAAGGGAGCCGGATAGCGAGATTGGAGCGAGAATTTCGACACTATCTGTCGAGAAACGGATTAAAGAGCGGTGATTTTGAAAAGTTGGAGGACGCCGAAAAATCGGAATGGTTGCAGAGGTGGATGGAGGCCGATTCCGTCAGCGCCGACGATCTCGTCGTCAAAAAATACCGGGATGAAGCCACCCCGGCCTCGAAATCCCTCGGCGACCCGGCGATGCCGGTTGCTGAAAAGCGGGAAATCTATGACGACCTTGTCGCCCGACGGGCTTATTGGGACGATCTGTGTTTCGAGTTCGGACGGGTTAGCTGGGAGAAAAAGTTGCTGAACCTCGCCTTGTACATCCATTACGGCGGGGATTTGGAGGTTGTTTTGGCCCGCTATAAAGAGAACCACCCCGACTATGCCGACCGAATTCCCCACTCGTTGGCGTACTATGTCAGCTACCTGCGGACGGGTGAGGCGACCTCCGTGTTGCATTATTTTCTGTTGGAAAGGGTCTACCTCTCCGAAGGTCAGCTAACGGCCCTGCTTACTGCCGAACTCCGCGAACGGCTGGAAGAGGTGTTTTGCTGGGACGGCGGGACGAATAGCGCGTGGACGGTCGGGATCGACTACCGGGGCGAAGAAAAAATGAATGAAATCGTTACCACCCTCGATATTGAAAAAGGGCGCGAATATCTCATCTTTGGGAACCTAACTATTAAACCTTTTATTATGGAAACGAAAGAAACCTTGTTGAAAGAAAACCCGTGGCGGGTATTGGCCGAAATGTTGGCGGAGAAAGATTATGCCGAAGCCCCGGAAAATCTTGTCTGCCCCGACGAACGGGCCGTGATCGACGCCTATAACGAAACGGCTCCCGATCTGCGGAAAATCCGCTGCGAGGGTGTGCCCGAACCCGTACATGGCGATTTCTTTAACGCGAAGGTGGCTATTCTGACGCTTAATCCCGGCTGGGTAGAGCAGACTGCGGAAGTACCGGGTAATGCGGGGACCTTGAAGAAAATGACGCCTGACCAGCGCCGGAAATTCCTGCGAACGAAAGCCGATGCAATGCTCTTGAACGGTATTCCCTTCCCGACCGAAGACGAAGACCTGCTTGCTATTGATACGCGCTATTGGAATAACCTGCTTGGCGAAGTATTGAAACGCTGGCCCGATGCCCCGAAATACCTGACGATTGTCGAATATTTGGGTTACCACTCTAAAAAGTACGGGAATATACCGACGCGGTTGGTGAAATCGGAATCGGGACTGCTCCCTACGCAGGAGTTCGCCGTGAGGTTGGTCCGGTATCTGATGAATAAAAGCGTGACGATTGTGATTTGCCGAAGTGCCCGGCGGTGGTTCAGAGCTGTTGAAGGATTGGAAAGTTATCCGAATCTGGTGCTTCTGAAAAATCCGCGACGCCCCTATCTCACGCCGAATAATTGTAAAGACGACGGATTTGAGAAAATCGAAGCCGCGCTGAACGAATAGAACGCGGACGCTTCCGTCCCTCGTAGACCGCCCCCGACCGGGGCGGTTTTTTGTGTTCGGTTAAAAAATTGAATAACGGGAACCGTGTAGAATGCTATTTTAGATTGCTTTTGTAATTGTATGATTGTCTGATTGTTGAAAAGTGAATTCGAGCTTCTTTTATCCACGACGTTATATAGAGTAGAAAGACGCTGAAAAACGGCCTTTTGAAATGATAATGTTTAATTTTTAAATCTAAATTTATGAATAAAATTAAAGTAAAAACGGAATGTGAGATTAGTGTATCTCCGGAGATGCTCCAAACGCTGATTAAAGTGGGGATAGCCCAGAATCGGGATTGGATTATTAATTATCTTACGAAGGCTCTCCTCGGAGCGGAGTTGCTGACTGCGAAAGAGGTTGAAGGCTCGATGAAGGTCAGTCGCTCAACGCTCTATCGTTGGGAGAAAAAAGGTTTGATTACGCCTATGCGCTACGGGCGTTCTAAGAGGTATTGTAAAGACGAACTTTTGAAATTGAAAAAATATGGTCGATAATATTACTTTGAAATGTTACGATAAGGAAGTCTATCATCACCTGCGTTATGGGACTTTCGTTGAAAAATCGAATTGGATAAATGGGAGATGGTATGATAAGTTGGTGTTAAATAATGGGAAATACGGGGATGATGCGCATGATCTGATAATCGAATTTTACGAAGACTTTATGAAAATTTACGGTAGTATCCGTAAATGGTACTATGGCGCGACTTCGTTGGATGATTTGACTAAAACGGATTTGGAGAAGGCTTGGCGGAAAGTGGCCAAACGACTTGGCATCTCGTTCGATACGTTGAGAACCTTTGAAATTTCCGTGATCGAAATAGGGCTGAATGTCCCGTTTGATATGGAATGTGTCGAAATGATACACCGAATCCGTGCATTTAAGTCGAAATGCTACGAGTTGAACGATTCGCGTCCTACATGCCGAAAGTTTGTTTCGGGATTTTTCACTGCTAAAATTTATGATAAAATCGCTGAAATAAATAAAGATAATCGGAACGTGCTAATACGGAATCCGGACCTCTACCCGGAGAAAAACGCCCTTCGGGTTGAATTTACGTTGAAAGGCGGGCGACGGAAGGTACTCTCCCGGTTGAAGGTAGGAACGCTCGGTGGACTGCTTGAAGAATATACCCGGATTGTGAATTTCTTTTGGCGGAATTGTCAGGCTTTTGCCTTTGATAATATAGGCCGTCGGCCGTCGTTTCACCCCAAACGGGGGAGCTTGAAGGAACTGACCGATTATTTCGTGGTTCTGGGATTGGCGAGCCTATCTCATGCTGAATTGGACGGCTATACCGGGCTGTTGTCGAAAGGGGCGCAGCGCGACTTTAGAAAGTGGCTGCGAAGGCGTCACGAGCGGGAAAAGGATTACTTATACCCGGATTACCGTATTGAATTTACCGAGGCGATAAAGTGGCACTTGATAGATTTGATTAGGCTGAATAACCGCCAGAGGCGTGATAATATTGACTTATGATATAAGATAAAAAACGAGGGGAAATTACCCGCTGAATAAAGCTGGGTAATGTCTCTCGCTGTAAATGCTGTAAACGTTATAATGTAAATATAGAGACTGCTGTAATGAAATCGTTGTATATAGAAACGCCGTATGTTGTAATAAGAGCTCCTTGATGATCTCGTCCTCGCCTAATAGGAGGAACGGTGTATATTATTTCGAGCCGCGTCCCGTCAGGCTCCTCGACATTCTATAATACGCGCCCTCGGCCAGCTCTCGCAGCGTTCTCCGCCATGCTGTTGTAGATGCCGATTTCTACGCTCCTGCTGCCTCGAAGGAGTATTTATCCGCCCGAAAGAAACGCCTCTTGAAAATCGCTGTTTTCGGCCTTGTAGGCGAAGCTCCTAATTATTGGCGCTCGGAGGTCTTAGACGGGGTTTTGTATTGGCGAAATACCTAAATACGAAAGTATATTATTTCGAGCCGCGGCGCGGTGTGTTGTTGGAGATTGACCGTTATCTGCCAGCCTGCCTATGCCTACGTTTGGCGCGACGTTGCGGCGTAAAAACGGGAAACTCTTGGAGAGGTCGATTTTAGGTCTTGTAAGCCTCCGGCGAACTACTGCCCGGTCGGATAGGGAAACGCTTGGAGATCGTCCCTTTTGTCGTTGTATGGACGGGCTATTGCTGATGTGGAGGAATGACGGGTGCTAAAAAGGGTGTTGCTCTATTGGAATCGACGGCTGTAATAGTGAGTTCTCCGTTGGCGCGTTTATTACGACGGATGTACTATTGAAGCCTACCCAGCGCCCCGGTCGAATAGAGGGTGTAATAGTGCACTATTGAAGATGTGATTTATTATTTACTATTCGTGTATTGAGATGATTGTTAGAGAGTTTGGATTGTTGAAAATGACCGGGTTTTAACCCTGATTTTAACCCTCGTAATTTTTGCGCTCTCGTAAACGACTTAAAGTGAGGTCGTAAATCGCTTCCGATTATATTAGCAAAGATAGTCATTTTTCGCAATGAAGACACGGACTGTCAATGTTTTTTCGTACCTTTGGCAATCGGTTAAGACACGCTGGAATGGATTTTTCGAACACTATAAGATCAAAACTGCTGCCGGCCCTGGCGGCCTTCGCACTCTTTTTCGTGGTGAGCGCCGCCTATTTCGCCCCGCAGTTCCGGGGCGAAGCGCTGCCCCAGCACGACGTCATCCAATACGAAGGCATGGCCAAGGATATCAGCGACATGCGCGCCGCGACGGGCGAAGACCCGCAGTGGACGGGCGGCATGTTCGGCGGCATGCCGGCCTACCTGATCAACGTGGCCTATCCGGCCCAGCTGGTGAAGCGGACCGTCGGACAGGTCGTGAAGATCATCGACACGCCCGCCGGATTCCTGTTTTTCGCCATGGTCTCGATGTGGCTCATGCTGCTGATCGTCGGGATCAACCCGTGGGTGGGCATCGTCGCGGCGCTGGCCTACGGGCTTTCGACCTACTTCCTGCTGATCATCGGCGCGGGGCACGTCACGAAAATGTGGGCGCTGGTCTACGCCCCGCTGATGATGGGCGGCGCGTGGATGACCCTGCGGGGCAACGTCTGGTGCGGCGCGGCGCTCACGGGGCTTGCGGCGTCGCTCGAAATCGGCGCCAACCACCCGCAGATCACCTATTATTTCCTCGTGGCGATGGCCGCATTCTGGATCAGCGAAGGAATCCTTTCTTTCAGGGAGGGACGTCTGCGCGATTTTTCCCTGCGCACCGCGGCGCTCGTCGCGGCGGGCATCCTGGCCGTAGGATCGAATTTCTCGCCCCTGTGGTACACGGCCCGCCACTCGAAGGAGACCATCCGCGGCGGATCGGAGCTTGCCGCGACGGCCGAAACCTCGAAAAACGGCCTCGCACTCGACTATGCGACGGCGTGGAGCTACGGCAAGGCCGAAACCCTCAACCTGCTCGTACCCGACTTCATGGGCCGCGAATCGGGCACGACCTTCCCGGCCGACGGACAGACGGCGGCCGTGCTGAACGACTACGGTCTGCGCGGCGCGGCGCAGCAGCTCTCGGCCTACTGGGGCACGCAGCCCTACACGGGCGGCCCGACCTATCTGGGCGCCGCGGCGGTGTTCCTCGCCGCGCTGGGCATCGCGCTGGCCCGGGGGCGCAACAAATGGTGGATCATCGCCGCATGCGTCGTGATGATTCTGCTGGCCTGGGGCCGCAACCTGATGGGGTTCACCGAATTCGCGTTCAAATACCTGCCCGGATACAATAAATTCCGCACCGTCTCGATGACGCTCGTCGTCGTGCAATGGGCCGTGCCGCTGCTGGGGGCGCTGGCCCTGATGCGGCTCTGGAAGGGGGAGATTCCCCGCGAACGGCTGCTGCGCACGCTGGCATGGGCTGCGGGAATCACCGGGGGAGCGTGTCTGCTGCTGGCCGTCGCCGGAGGATCGCTCTTCGACTTCGGACGCGCCGAAAGCGCGGACTATATGACCGATACGTTCCGTCACATCTTCGAAAGCAACAACATGCGGTCGTACATCGACCGCGGAATGGACATCGAATGGGCCGAAGCGACGGCCGACGCGATGGCCGCCGACCGCGCGGCGATGATGCGGGCCGACGCATGGCGTTCGCTCGTGATGATCCTGCTGGCGGCGGGCGGCGTGGCGCTGTTCGCCCTGCGCCGGATCAACCGATACGTACTGACGGGCCTGCTCGCGGGCGTGATGCTGCTGGACCTCGTGCCGGTCGACCTGCGGTTCCTCTCGTCGGAGAATTTCGTCTCGCCGCGCCGCAACCAGGTGACGGCCTCGGCGGCCGACAAGGCGATCATGCAGGACAAGGACCCGGGCTACCGGGTGCTGAACCTCACGGTCAGCCCCTTCAACGACGCCACGACCTCCTATTTCCACCGCTCGGTGGGCGGTTACCACGGGGCGAAGCTGGCCCGCTACCAGGATCTGATCGACCGTTACCTTTCCAACGCCGACGACGGAGTGCTCGACATGCTCAACACGCGCTACCTGATCGTTCCGGGCAAGGAGGGGCAGCCCGAAGCGCAGCGCCGCACGACGGCCTTCGGAGCGGCGTGGTTCGTCGACAGCGTCATCTACGCCCCCTCGGCGCAGGCGGAAATCGACCTGCTGGGCAAGACGGACCTCCGCACGACAGCGGTGGTGTCGGGGCAGAATCCGGCGAAGAGCGCATCGCGGCCCATGCCCCTCGGCATCTACGCCTCCGCCCGGATCGAGCTCACGGAGTACCGCCCGAACTACCTCAAATACGAATACACGCTCCCCGAAGAGGCGGTGGCGGTGTTCTCGGAGATTTTTTACGACCAGGGCTGGAAGGCCTATGTCGACGGCGAGGAAAGCCCCTACTTCCGGGCCGACTACGTCCTGCGGGCGATGACGCTGCCCGCCGGCACGCACACCGTCGAATGGCGGTTCCGCGCACCGGGCTGGACGGCCGTCGAAGGCGTGACGCTCGCGGCGTCGCTCGCGATCCTGCTGGGAGCCGTCGCGGCGCTGGCCTATTGTTTTAGAAAAAGAACGGAAAAAGAGAAATAAAAAGGGCGACCCGCGCAAACCCGTTTGTCGTCAGCGTGCGTAAAATTTCGGGTTTCGCGCAGGGGTTGCGGATCGGACACAGCCGGCCTATTTCCGATTCGCGGCAACAAGGGAAGCCCGAAATTTGCCATTATCACGACAAACGCCATGAAAGACGATAAAAGACTGAAGCGAAAGGTCCGCAACTCCTACATCGTGTCGACGGTGAGCATCACGCTCGTGCTGTTCCTGCTGGGATCGGTGGGTTACCTGATGGTCGCGGCGCTGAAGGTCGCCGACACGCTCCAGGAGAGCATCGCCGTCACCGTGGAGTTGAAGAACGGGCTTTCGGAGGCGCAGAAAGAGACCATCAGCAAACGCCTGACCGCCGAGGAGATGGTCGCGACGATCGCCTACTCCGCCAAGGAGGAGAAAGCCGAGGAGGAGGAGTTCCGCAAGATGTTCGGCAGTTCGTTCGAGGAGATCCTGCCGGAGAACCCGCTGCTGGATTCGTTCGAACTCACGCTCACGTCGGCATCCTCCGACAAGGAGCTGCTCGACTCGTTCATCGCCGCCGCCGGACGCATCGAAGGCGTCGACCGCGTGTCGTACCCGGCGCTGATGGCCGAGCGGCTGCACGCCACGGTGAACAAGATACGCCTCGTGCTGCTGCTCTTCGGCGGCGCGCTGCTGGTCATTTCGCTGATCCTGCTGGGCAACACCATCCGGCTGGCGATCTTTTCGAAACGCTACCTGATCAACACGATGAAGCTGGTCGGGGCCACCAAGTGGTTCATCATGCGGCCCTTTCTCGGAAGCAGCCTCACGCAGGGAATCCTGGCCGGCACGGCCGCCTCGGCCTTGTTCGGTCTGGCCGTCTACGGACTGAACGAGGCGGTTCCCGAACTGATGACCATTGCCGAAGCCGGCAAAATCGCCATCATCCTCGGCTCGATGATTGCGGGCGGCATCATCATCTCGGGGCTTTTCACCTTTGCGGCCCTCAACAAATTCATCAACATGAAGTCGAACAAGATATACCTTTATTAAATGAAAAACGAACAGAAGAACGCGCAGGACCCCGTACCGGAAAATCCCCGCATGCCCCTTACGCGGCGCAACTACGTCCTGCTGGCGATCGGTTTCGCGGTCATCCTCCTAGGCTTCGTCCTGATGGCCGGCGGAGGCAGCGACTCGCCCGACGAATTCAACTACGCGATGTTCTCGTGGAGGCGCATCACGCTGGCCCCGATCCTCGTGATCGGCGGCTTCGTCATCGAGATCTATGCGATCATGCGACGTTACAAGTAATTCCCGGCCCGTTGCGGAACGCCGTCCCGGCGGGGAGACCCGCCCGGCAACGGCCGGCGGACCGGAACAGCCGACAACTCAAGACCCTTTCTAAAAAATAAATGGACACACTGCAAGCTATCCTGCTCGGCATCGTGCAGGGCATCACCGAATTCCTGCCCGTTTCAAGCAGCGGTCATCTCCAGATCGCCAAGGAGGTGCTGGGCGTACAACTCGAAGAAAATCTCACGTTCGACGTGGCGCTCCACGCCGCCACGGTGTTGAGCACGATCGTCGTGCTGTGGAGCGAAGTCTGGCGCCTCCTGAAAGGACTGTTCTCGCGCCGGTTCAACGAAGAGCAGGCCTACGTACTGAAACTCGTCCTCTCGATGATCCCCATCGGCATCGTCGGGTTCCTGCTCAAGGACCGGATCAACGACCTGCTCAACGCACCCTACATCCTCGCCGTCGTGGGCGCGATGCTCCTCGTGACGGCCGCGCTGCTGGCCTTCGCCTACTACGCCAAGCCGCGGCAGAAGGAGACGATCTCCTACCGCGACGCCCTGATCATCGGACTGGCACAGGCATGCGCCGCCATGCCGGGACTTTCGCGGTCGGGTTCGACCATCGCCACAGGCCTGCTGCTGGGCAACAAGAAAGCCGCCGTGGCGCAGTTCTCGTTCCTGATGGTGCTGGCTCCGATCCTGGGCGAAACCCTGCTCCAGGCGACAAGCGGCGATCTGACCGCCGGTATCGCCGCAGGGCCGCTCATCGCCGGATTCCTCGCATCGTTCATCACGGGATGTCTGGCCTGCAAATTCATGATCGAGGTCGTGAAGCGGGGCAAACTCATCTGGTTCGCCGTCTACTGCACCGTTGCGGGACTGGTGTCGATCACAAGCTATTTCTGCTGATGAAAGAAGCACTGGACCTCCGCGGCATCAATTTCGAGGACGGATACATCGCCGTCGTGGACAAGCCCCTGCGCTGGACCTCGACCGACGTGGTGCGCAAAATCAAATTCGCGCTCCGCAGGCTGGGTTACCGCAAAATCAAGGTCGGACACGCCGGGACGCTCGACCCGCTGGCCACGGGCATCCTGCTGGTCTGCATCGGCCGCGCCACCAAACTCGTCGACGCCCTGCAAGCCGAGGAGAAGGAGTATGTGGCCGACGTGATGCTGGGCGCCACGACCCCGAGCCACGATCTGGAACACGAGATCGACCGGACCTACCCGTGGGAGCACATCACGCGGGAAGCGGTCGCCGAAGCCCTCGCCTCGCTCACCGGCGAGCGGCTCCAAACCCCGCCCGTCTACTCGGCCAAGAAGATCGACGGCACACGGGCCTACGAACTGGCCCGCGCCGGCGAGGAGGTCGCCGTACGCCAGGCGCTGATCAACATTTACGAAATGGAGATCGTGGAATACGACCTGCCGCGGGTGCGTATCCGCGTGCGTTGCAGCAAGGGAACCTACATCCGTTCGCTGGCCCACGAGATCGGACAGGCGCTCCGCAGCGGGGCGCACCTCACCTCGCTGCGCCGCACGCGCAGCGGCGGCTTCACGCTCGAAAAATCCTATGAGCTGGACGAATTTCTTGAAAATCTGCAAAAACTTGAAACAAAATAGACTTTTTTGCGTATAAAAAATAATCTGTCTTTGTTTTCCGGAACCTTTCCGGCAGGCGGGGCAGAGGCAAAACCGCGTTTCAGGCCCCGCCGAACGCAGAAAATGTCGAACCACATTACGTAAAAAAGAGCGTTCATCTATGAAATTATCGCAGTACGGGTATGACTTTTCACCCGAAATGCTGGCCAAATACCCGGCCGACAATCGCGACGAGTCGCGTCTGATGGTCATCAACCGCGCCAAAGGCACTATCGAGCACCGTATCTTCAAGGACATCATCGAGTATTTCGACGAAAAGGACCTGTTCGTCTTCAACGACACGAAGGTTTTCCCGGCACGCCTCTACGGCAACAAGGAGAAGACCGGCGCGGAAATCGAAATCTTCCTGCTGCGGGAACTCAACCGCGAACTGCGGCTGTGGGACGTGCTGGTGGACCCCGCACGCAAAATCCGTATCGGCAACAAACTCTACTTCGGCGACGACGACCTGCTGGTGGCCGAGGTGATCGACAACACCACCTCGCGCGGCCGCACGCTGCGCTTCCTGTTCGACGGCTCCTACGAGGAGTTCAAGCATGCGCTCTTCGCGCTGGGCGAAACGCCTCTGCCGAAGTGGGTGCGCGAGAAGGTCGAACCCGAGGACGCCGAGCGTTACCAGACCATCTTCGCCGAGAAGGAGGGCGCCGTGGCTGCCCCGACGGCCGGCATGCACTTCTCGAAACACCTGATGAAGCGCATGGAGATCAAGGGCATCGACAAGACGTTCGTGACGCTGCACGTCGGGCTGGGAAACTTCCGCACGGTGGACGTCGAGGACCTCTCGAAGCACAAGATGGACTCCGAGCAGTTCTTCGTCGAGGAGGCCGCCGCCGAAGCGGTCAACGCGGCCAAACGGCAGGAGCGCAAGGTCGTGGCGATCGGCACGACGGTGATGCGCACGATCGAAACCGCCGTATCGACCAACGGCATGATCAAACCCATGGAAGGCTGGACCAACAAGTTCATTTTCGCCCCCTACGAATTCACCGTGGCCGACGCCATGGTGACCAACCTCCATCTGCCCTACTCGACCCAGCTGATGATGGTGGCGGCTTTCGGCGGTTACGAAACCGTGATGAACGCCTACAAGGTAGCCAAGGAAGAGGGGTATCGTTTCGGCACTTACGGAGACGCGATGCTCATTCTTTAATTTTTTTTCACTACCTTTGCAGATATAAACCCTCAAAACCATGGCAAGCAAGATTCTGTACGTGTGTCAGGAGATCACCCCCTATCTTCCAGAAACGGAGGGTTCCCGGCTTTGCCGTGCGCTGACGCAGGCAATGCAGGAACGCGGGAACGAGATCCGCACCTTCATGCCCCGCTACGGCTGCATCAACGAGCGCAGGCACCAGCTGCATGAGGTTATCCGGCTGTCGGGCATGAACCTCATCATCGACGACAACGACCACCAGCTGATTATCAAGGTGGCGTCGATACCCGCGGCGCGCGTACAGATTTATTTCATCGACAACGACGACTACTTCTCGCGCAAGGCGGTGCTGACCGACGGCGCGGACAACTACTTTCAGGACAACGACGAACGGGCCATCTTTTTCGCCCGCGGCGTACTGGAAACGGTCAAGAAACTGCGCTGGACCCCGACGGTGGTGCACTGCCACGGCTGGTTCACGGCCGTGGTTCCCGTTTACCTGAAACGGATCTTCGCCGACGACCCGATCTTCCGCGACGTCAAGGTCGTGGTGTCGCTCTACGGCGACGGCTTCTCCGGGGAACTCGATCCCGGATTCGGCGCCAAGATCGCCGGCGAAGGCGTCAAGGACAAAAATCTTGCGATTCTCGACACTCCGTCATACGAAAACCTCTGCCGCTTCGTTATGGAATATGCCGACGGAGTGGTTGCGGCATCCCCGGATGTCGACCCGAAAGTATTGGACATGGCCCGCGCGAGCGGAAAGCCGATGCTCGAATACCAGTCGCCCGAGGCAGAGGACTTTTTCGATAATTACAACCGATTCTATGAAGCGATTCAATAACTTCCGCCGCATGCTGCTCCCCGTTGCAGCGCTGGCTGCCGCGATAGGACTGACCCTCGGGGGCTGTACCAAGGTGGACGATACGCTGGGCGGAAACCTCATCCCCGACAACCAGCAGATGAGGGCGGGATACGTTCAGCTCCCCCGGGCCGACGAACTGAACCCGAAGAAATACGTCGAAACACGCCTGTTCCAGACCGATTCGATCGTCAGTTCGAACATCACCTACGGCTACATGGGTTCGATGCTCAACGACACGCTGGGCCACCGTTCCGCGGGATTCCTTTCGCAGATGGTCAACTATTACAAGGTCGATTCAGGCTACTTCGGCTACATGCCGATCTTCGACTCGGCGCAGATCTTGCTCAAGGTGACCAGCTTCGGCCGCGACTCGGTGACCGAGCAGTCCTTCGCGGTCTACGAGGTCGTCAGCAACAAATACCTCACCGAGAAACCCATAGCGCCCAACAAATCGCAGCGCGACTCGACCTTCTACCTCAATTTCGACCCCGTGGCGGAAGGCGTCTACAACCCCGACGAGCCGCTCTTCACCTTCACGCTCGGCGGCGAGGGCAAATACCCCTCGACCACGTCGGCCGTGACGTTGGAGCCGACCGAAGCGGGTAAAAAATACATCCGCCGCCTGATGCTTCAGGAGGGCGAGTATGCCGGCGACTACTCGATTTACAGCGCCGACAGCCTGAAATACTGGGTCGAGGCGTTCAAGGGACTTTACATCGCCCCGAACCCCGAGAAGCCGCTCACCGAGTACGGCAAGGGAACGATCTTCGCCACGGAACTGACCTATTCGGGCCTGTCGGTCTACGGACGTAACCGCGTGAAGGACGACCCCTCGCTGATCAAGGACACGATCGACATGGTCTACTACTTCTACAAAGACGGCGCGGAATTCGGCAGCGTCTCGGTAAACAACGTCAAGCACGACTACGAGGAGGCCACGATCGCCCGAAGGATAAACATAGAGGAAGCCCGCGAGACGGCCGAGAACCGGCCCGAAAATCCCCTCGTCTATGTCGAGGGCATGGGCGGCGTGGTGACCGAGATGACCTTCAGCCCGGAGTTCTTCGCGGAGCTGGAGGCGGAGATCGCCAAGGGAAATGCCGACGGCAAGAATTTCAAAACACTCGCGTTCAGCCAGGTACGCATGTCGATCTACTTCAACGACAGCGACTACGAGTGGGAGAAGATCGCGGACGGAACGGCCGGCGACATCCTGCGCATGACCGACCAGATGAACGTATACCCGGCGCGGCTGGGCATGTACACCAATTACAAGACGCTGACGCCGATTTCGGACTACGCCTACATCTACGAGCAGAACTACGGTTCTTCGGTAACGCTCGCCTACAACGGCAAGATCAACCGCAGCCGCGGCTGCTACGTAATGGACATCACGGGCTACATGCAGCAGCTCTGGAACAGTTACATGGAAGCCAAGGCAGATGCGGGCGGCGAGGTTGCGAACATCGACTGGGACAAAGTCAAGAACCGCTCGGTATACATCGGACCCGAAGCGTACGGCCTCTACACGACCTCGTTCGGCGTGTTGCAGGGCATGCCGACACAGGCCGGGACTGCCGAACCGAACAACGCCCCGATCCGTTTCAGTATGGCGTACAACCTGATCAAGTAAACAACAGATAACCCCTTTTGCGGAACCTAAGTGTAATGCTTAGGTTTTCGCTTTTCTGAAAAAGCCATCAAAACAGCAATGCAGGAAAATTTAGTAATCGTAGAGTCCCCCGCCAAGGCCAAGACCATCGAGAAGTTTCTCGGCAAGGACTTTATCGTAAAATCGAGCTTCGGACACATCCGCGACCTTGCGAAGAAGGATCTCGGCATCAATATCGGAGAAGGCTACAAGCCCGTATACGAAATCCCCGGCGACAAGAAGAAAGTGGTCGACGAACTCACGAAGCTGGCCAAGTCGAAGACCGTCTGGCTCGCCTCCGATGAGGACCGCGAAGGAGAAGCCATCGCATGGCACCTGACCGAAGTGTTGGGTCTCCCCGTCGACCGGACCAAGCGCATCGTCTTCCACGAAATCACCAAGCGGGCGATTCTGGAAGCCATCGAGAAGCCGCGCACGGTCAATATGGACCTGGTCAACGCCCAGCAGGCACGCCGCATCCTCGACCGGCTGGTCGGCTTCGAGCTGTCGCCGGTGCTGTGGAAGAAGGTACGTCCGGCGCTGTCGGCAGGCCGCGTGCAGTCGGTCGCCGTGCGCCTGATCGTGGAGCGCGAACGCGAGATCATCGCCTTCCGCTCGGCAGCCTATTTCCGTGTCGTGGCCCAGTTCTACGCCGCCGGAGACCCGGAGAAGACGCTCTTCAAGGCCGAACTTTCGTCGCGTTTCGAGACCGAGGCGCAGGCCGAAACCTTCCTGCAAAGCTGCATCGGCGCCACATTCACGGTGGCCAAGGCCGAGGAGAAACCCGCACAGCGCTACCCCGCGCCGCCGTTCACCACCTCGACGCTCCAGCAGGAGGCGGGCCGCAAGCTGGGTATGTCCGTATCGCAGACGATGTCCGTCGCGCAGCACCTCTACGAGCAGGGTCTGATCACCTACATGCGTACCGACTCGGTGAACCTCTCGCAGCAGGCGCTGGCCCAGTGCAAGGAGGAGATCACGAAACTCTACGGCGAGAAATATTCGCGCTGGTTCAACTACAAGACCAAGACCAAAGGTGCGCAGGAGGCCCACGAGGCCATCCGCCCGTCGTACATCGAGCGTCAGGAGATCGAGGGCACGCCCGCCGAGAAGAAGCTCTACGACCTGATCTGGAAGCGCACGGTCGCCTCGCAGATGGTCTGCGCCGAATTGGACCGCACGACCATCACCATCGACATGTCGGGCAGTTCGAACCAGTTCGTCGCACAGGGCGAGGTGGTCCGTTTCGACGGCTTCCTGCGCCTCTACTCCGAATCCACGGACGACGACCAGGCTGCCGAGAGCGGCGAGGGGCTGCTGCCGAAACTCACGGCCGGCGACCGGGTCCTCCCGTCGCAAATCACCGCCACAGAGCGCTTCACCTCGGCTCCGGCGCGCTATAACGAGGCCTCGCTCGTCAAACGCCTCGAAGAGCTGGGCATCGGCCGTCCTTCGACCTACGCCCCGACGATCACCACGATCATCAACCGCGGCTACGTCGTCAAACAGAACAGGGACGGGCAGAAGCGCAACTACGCACAGCTGACGCTCACGGGCGAAAAGATCGCCTCGAAGACCCTCTCGGAAAACTACGGCAAAGAGAAAAACCGACTTTCGCCGACCGACATCGGCATGGTGGTCAACGATTACCTGGAGGAGCAGTTCGGCCCGATCATCGACTACAACTTCACGGCCAGCGTAGAGAAGGAGTTCGACCGCATCGCCGAGGGCGACATCACCTGGGACAAGATGATCGACGAGTTCTACGGTCCCTTCCACAAGATGGTCGATTCGGCCATCACGACGCAGACCGCCAAGACGCGCGAAGTGCGCATTCTGGGCAACGATCCCAAGACGGGGCACATCGTGAAGGCGCGCATCGGCCGTTACGGCCCGATGGTCGAGATCGAAGGGAACGAAGGCGAGAAGGGACGCTTCGCGTCGCTCAAGAAGGGCCAGCTGATCGAGTCGATCACGCTCGAAGAGGCGCTGGAGCTTTTCGCCCTGCCCCGCGACCTGGGACAGCTGGACGGCGAGGAGCTGATGGTCGGCATCGGCAAGTACGGTCCCTACGTGCGCTACGGAAAGTCGTTCGCGTCGCTGGCCAAGACCGACGACCCCTACACGATCGGCTACGACCGCGCCGTTGAGATCGTCCGCGCACACCAGGCGGCCGCGGCCGCGGCCAACACGCCGCTGAAGAGTTTCCCCGAGGATGCCGACATGCTCGTCAAGAACGGCCGCTACGGACCCTACATCGCCTACAAGAGCAAGAACTACCGCCTGCCGAAGGGAGCGAAGCCCGAGGAACTCACCCTCGACGACTGTCTGAAGATCGTCGCAGGATCGAAAAAGTAACCGCCCCGGACAAGAGGGGAAGGGTCTGGCCGCAAAACGGAAAACCCTCCCCGGAACAAAAGGGCCTGGCCGCAAAACAGAAAAACCGTACCGAGATAAAAGGGTCTGGCCGCGAAACGGAAAACCGACTCCGGAACAAAAAGGGTCTGGCCGCAAAACGGAGAAACCGTACCGGGACTGCGAAACGACCCGCAAGAAAGCAAACACCGAAAACCGAACGATTGATGAAAAAACCGATTCTCGCCGCACTTGCGCTCTGCTACGCGCTCGGAGCCGCGGCACAAACGCCCGACACGGCCGCCCCGGAAGGCTACCGTTTCACCGACGTCAAAATCCTGCCCGTCACCCCGGTCAAGGACCAGAGCCGCAGCGGAACCTGCTGGTGTTACTCGACCCTCTCGTTCTTCGAAAGCGAAATCCTCCGCGCCGGAGGTCCCGAACTGGACCTTTCGGAGATGTGGATCGTGCGCAACATCTACTTCGAAAAGGCCGTGAAATACGTCCGCCTGCACGGCTCGCTGAACCTCGCCGTCGGCGGACAGGCCCACGACGTGCTGCACGGCATCGAGGCGTACGGCATCGTCCCCGAGGAGGTCTATCCGGGACTGAACTACGGCTACGACAAACCCAATTTCGATGAGATCGACGCCGTGATCAAGGCCTACGCCGACGCGGTGATCAAGGCCGGCGGGAAGCGCAGCGACAGCCGCCTCACGACGGCCTGGCAGGCCGGGCTGAACGGCATCCTCGACGCTTATTTCGGCCCGATGCCCGGGAAGTTCACCTACCGGGGCAGGGAGTACACCCCGGCGTCGTTCGCCGCATCGCTGCCGATCGACCTCGGCGACTACATCGAATTCACCTCGTTCACCCACCACCCCTTCTACACGGAGTTCGCCATGGAGGTTCCCGACAACTGGAACTGGGACAAGGTATGGAACGTGCCCCTGGACGAGTTCATGCAGATCATCGACAACTCGCTGGAGAAGGGTTACACGATCTCCTGGGGAACCGACGTGAGCGAGAAGGGGTTCAGCCGCACCAAAGGTCTGGGCATCGTCCCTGAAGCCGACCTCGAAGGCATGCAGGGAACCGAAGCCGAGAAGTGGGGCAAACTCACCCAGAAGGAGAAGGACGAGGCGCTCTACAAGTTCGACAAACCCGGCAGGGAGCGCACCGTCACGCAGGAGCTTCGCCAGAAGGGCTACGACAACTACGAGACCACCGACGACCACGGCATGCAGATCGTGGGCACGGCCACCGACCAGAACGGAACGCCCTACTACAAGGTCAAGAACTCGTGGAACACGACAGGTCCCTACGACGGCTACTGGTATTTCTCGCGCCCGTTCGTCGCCTACAAGACGATGACCGTGCTGGTCAACAAAAACGCCGTTCCGAAGGCCATTCTCAAGAAAATCGGCGTCAAATAGACCGACGATCCCCGCAACGACAAAACAGCCCGGCTTGCAAAAGCCGGGCTGTTCGTTTATCGAAGTTTAAGTTTTTAAGTCTACCGAAAGGGAGATTTTACATCTCGCGCAGTTTGATGCTCTCTCCCAACATGATCAGGGCGGTACGGAACCACTCGTTAATCCTTGCTTTCATACTAAATAATTTTAATTAATTCTTAAAATATTTTATCATTTAAGACAGGACAAAAGTAGTGCGCGGAAACCAAACTTCCAAATATTTTATTAAGATTTTTTATAAAATTTGTAATTTTTTTGAATAAATCTCTATTCTTCGATCTCGACGCCCAGCAGACGGGCCAGCTCAACAGCCTGCAATGGACTAATTTTCAATCCTTTCAATTCAAACGATCCGATCTCGCGAACGCGAATGCCGCGGATGTCTGAATCGGCGAAAGAAAGTCCGCGCAGGCGGGTGCCGAAGAATTCGGCCTGTGTCAGGTCGCACTGCGCAAACTCGACACGTTCGAAACGGCAGTCCCCGAAAGCGGCGCCGTGCATCGGACAGCCCGCAAAACGCACCGTGCGCAGCCGCGAAAAGGCGAAATTGGCGAACTCGCCCTTGCAGCGTTCGAACAGCAGGTGGTTGAGCGTGGTTTCGGCGAAATTCGTTCCCGAAAGTTTGCAGTCGGCGAACCGTACGCGGTGGAGACTGCACCCCAGCAGGTCGGCGTTCGAGAAATCGCAGTTGCGGAAAACCACGTCCGAAAACTGCGAACGGGCAAGCACGCTCCCCGCGAAGAGACAGCCCGTGAAGAGGCATCCCTGCACCGAAAGGTGCTCGCGGTCGAGCGATGCGAAGTCCGCAGCGCGGAACGAAGCGTCGGCGATCTCCTCGTCACGGGTCATCCGAACGGGATCAGCGGACGCTGCTGACTCCCGGAGCAGTTGCGGTGCGGCGATTTCCATGGGCGGCAATTGTTTGAATTGCCGCAAAGGTAGGAATTTTTACTCGTTTCGTTACTACTTCCGGGGGTTGGGATTGTTCATTTTGCGCAACCGGAAATATTGGTTATCTTTGCTGTCGACTCCGAGCTCCAAATTCATGAAAAAGACCTGTTTCCTTCTCCTCACCGTTTTGCTGACGACAGCCGCGCTGCGCGCGTCGGCCCAGAACAAGGACACCTCGAAGGAGAATTTCCCATCGACCGAAACTACGCTTTCACAGATCGGACAGGCCGAGGCGCACCCGAACGCCAGGCACGTCCGGATGGCCGACACTTCAGCCCTCGCCGCTCCGGTGAAACGTCCGGGGCTGATCCGCCGCATCATCGACTATTACAGCCGTTCGAACGTGGACCGCACCTTCGAAAAGAAGATCGACTGGAGCATCGCCCCGGGACCCAACTACTCCTCGGACGTAGGCTTCGGCATCGGATTCCTGCTGGCGGGACTCTACCGGCTCGACCGCACCGACTCGGTCACCGCACCGTCGAACATTTCGATTTACGGCAACTTCACGACCGAGAAATTCGTGCTGCTGCGCTTTTCGGGCGACAACATCTACAACCACAACAAACAGCGGCTGAGCTACTCGGGCGCATTCGTCTACTTCCCCGGCGCCTTCTACGGCGTGGGTTACAACGCCGGCAAGGAGGGTTACGCCCAGGACCTCACCACGACGATGGGCGCCTTCCGCATCTCCTACTGCACCTCGCTCGTGGGCCGCTTCTACATCGGCGTCAGCGGCGGCATCGACTACTCCGGTGCCAAGTACAAAAATTCGGGCATGGCCGACCGCATGAACGGCATCCAGGCCGACGTAGAGTCCGGAAAACCGGTTCCGGGCGGCAAGATGGGCGAGCTTTACAACCTCTGGCAGGAGGGACGCTACGACCCTGCGAAACAGGACCCGTTCTCGAATTACATCGCCACGACGGGCGACAAGCCCAACGCCTTCAACGCCAATGTCGGGCTTTTCGCCCAGTACGACACGCGCGACGTGACGTTCAACGCCTCGAAGGGCATCTTCATCAAGGCCGAGGCCAAATGGTATCCCGAATGGCTGGGAAACACGCGCCGCACGTTCGGACGCTTCACGCTGACCTTCGACTTCTACCAGAAACTCTGGAAAGGGGCCGTGCTGGCCTGCGACCTCTACGCCGACGCCACGACCGGAACCCCCTCGTGGCACATGTACGCCAAAATGGGCGGCATGGAACGCATGCGCGGTTACTACGAGGGACGCTACCGCGACAAAAAACTGGTGGAAACGCAGATCGAACTGCGGCAGAAAATCTACCGCCGCCACGGCATCGTGGGATGGATCGGCGGCGGGCAGGTCTGGGGCACGGAGAAATTCCGCTGGGGAAACACGCTTTGCAGTTTCGGCTGCGGCTACCGCTTCGAATTCAAGAACCGCATGAACATCCGCCTCGATTACGGCTGGGGCAATTTCGGCAACCAGAATCTGCCGTGGGACCGCAAGCGATCCTCGGCGTTCCTGTTCACCGCTTCGGAAGCATTCTAAAGAATATATACGAGGATAAAACCTTCGTCCAGAGAGACGGAGAGCCTGACCGGCTCTCCGTTTCCGATCCGTCCCGCCAGCGTCCCGGCAGCAAGGTCGAGCCGCACGACGTGCAGATCCCTCCGGAAATCCAGCTCCCGGCGTCCGGCATACTTGTAGAGCGTCTCTTTTGCACACCAGACGATCCCCGGCAGAAGCGGGTCGTCGGAAAGGGCCTCCTCTTCAGGCGTCAGGTAGCGGCTCGCGGCGCGTCTGAAATCGCGCGTTGCGGGTTCGATGTCCACGGCGCAACGCTCCGGGGAGGCGCAGACCGCGATGCGGCCGGCGCAATGGGCGACGGAGATATGGACGGCCCGGTTCGTCAGCACCGGGGCGCCCAGCGCATCGTAGGCGATCCCGACGTCGTCCCCCAGTTCGCGGCGCACCACAGCCCGCCACGTAAGGAACTCGGCCCGGCGGCGTTCCGACACGAACCCGGCTGCCGCGGCACGTTCTTCGGAAGTCGTCCACCGGGCGGACTCTTCGGCCGTCAGCGGCGGCGATGTCCACAGGGCCGGAATCATTGAAGGTCGACGCGGATTTTATCGACCCGGTGGCCGTCCATCTCCTGCACCGTGAAACGCAGGTCGTGCGAAGTGAAGACGTCGCCTTTGCGCGGAAAGTCGCGTTTGAGTTCGAGCATCAGCCCGGCAAGGGTTTCGGCCTCGCCCCGGACGTCGGCGAAAACGTCCTCGCCGATGTCGAGGATACGCTCGAAATCCCCGAGGTGGGTCTTTCCCTCGAAAATATAGCTCTTGGCGTCGAGCCGCGTGTAGAAGCACTCGTCGTTGTCGCTCTCGTCGGAAATCTCGCCGACGATCTCTTCGATGATGTCTTCGAGCGACACCAGCCCCAGCGTCGAACCGTACTCGTCGACGACGATGGCCATGTGGACCTTGTTCGACTGGAAGTCGGCCAGCAGGTCGTTGATCTTTTTGTGCTCGGGGACGAAATAGGGTTTGCGGATCAGCTGCTGCCACGCGAAATCGCCGCCGTTGTTGATGTAGGGCAGCAGGTCCTTGACGTAGAGCGTCCCGCGGATATTGTCCACATCCTCCTCGTAGACCGGGATGCGCGAGAAGCCCGATTCGATGATCGTCCTCTTGACCGTCTCGTAATCGGCCGTCATGGAGAGCGCCGTGATGTCCACACGGGGTTTCATAATCTCCTGCACTTCGGTATTGACGAAGTTGACGATGCCCGAAAGCATCACGTGCTCCTCGGGGCTGGAACTCTGCGTCATGTCGACGGCGTCGGCCAGTTCGTCGAGCGAAATCTCGCTCTTGTGCGCGGCCTTTTCGCTGATGCGGCTGCTCGTGCGGACCAGCGCATAGGAGAGCGGATAGAAAACCCACCGCAGCACCAGCAGCGGACGGGCCACCATCGAGGCGAAGCGCAGGGGAATCGTCTGCGCCAGCACTTTGGGCAGTATCTCGCCGAAAAGCAGCAGCAGGAAAGTCACCAGCACGGTCTTGAACAGGAACTCGAACCGCAGGAAAGTGAAGACCGAGTCGATGATCCCGGCCGTGAGGATGACGATGCAGATATTCACCAGATTGTTGACCACCAGGATCGTGGCCAGCAGCAGGTCGACGTTCGCCAGCAGCCGCAGCATGGCGGCGGCCGATGCGCTTCTGCGGCTCTGCAAATGACGTATATCATTGTGCGAGAGGGAGAAAAAAGAAGTCTCGGCCCCCGAAACGAGCGCCGAAACACACAACAAGCAGAGCGTCACCGCGCAAAGCACGGCGATATGGGGTGAAAACCCGTTGAACGTAATCCAGGAATGCGCGTCTTCCAAATTGAAAATCGGTTAGTTAATCGAATAGCGAGCCGCCCTGCGACTCCTCTTTCTGCGCCTGGGCATCGGTCGTATCGTCCTTCAGCACCTCCTTGCGGCTGCCGGGGACGCGCACGATGAACTTCGAGTTGCGCGACTGGTAGGCGGGTTTGGCCAGCAGGGTGTCGATGTTGCTGTAACGGGTCGGCTTGGCGCCGAGCATCACCAGTTCGGGCTGACGCTGGGCGGGTTTGGGGGGCAGGGGTTTGATCGGCTCCAGCACGGGTGCCGCGGCGGACGTCTCCTTGACGGCCGGTTCGACGGTGCGGACCGGGGGAATGATCTGCTTCATCACGCCGGGCTGCGCGTCGCCTTCGAATCCCGTGGCCACGACCACCAGCTCGATGAAATTGCCCAGCTGCGGCTTCTCGCTCGTACCCCAAATGATGTTGGCGTTGTGGATCACCCCGTTGTCGTCCTGCACGCTGGCGTGGGCCTGAATATACTCCAGAATCTGCACCACCTCCTCGTACATCAGGGCGTCGGCGTCCGACACCGAAATATTCAGCAGGATGTTCTTGGCGCCCGAAATCAGGTTGTGATCCAGCAGCGGGGAGCGCAGCGACGCTTCGGCCACCGCCTCGGCGCGCTTGTCGCCGTCGGCCGTAGCCACGGCCATATGCGCCCGGCCGCTGTTGCGCATCACCTTCGAGACATCGGCGAAGTCGACGTTTACCAGATCGCTCTCGACGGTGATGATCTCCGCGATGCCCTTGGCCGCGGAGGCCAGAATGTCGTCGGCCTTGCCGAAAGCCTGCTTCAGCGAGAGGCGGCCGTAGATTTCCAGAATGTTTTCGTTGTTGATGATCAGCAGCGAATCGGTGTTCTGGCGCAGCTCCTCGATACCACGGAACGCCTGTTCGTAACGGATCTTGCCCTCGACGGCCAGCGGCGAGGTGACGATGGCCACGGTCAGCAGCCCCATCTCCTTGGCCAGCTTGGCGATGACGGGCGATGCTCCCGTGCCCGTTCCGCCGCCCATGCCGGCGGTGATGAAGAGCATCTTCGTACCGGCCTCTTCGAGCACCTGACGGATTTCGGGCAGCGACTCGACGGCCGCGCGGCGGCCGTTCTCCGGATCGTTCCCGGCTCCGAGACCTTCGGAGCCGAGGCGGATCTTCCGCTCAACGGGGCTTTTGTCGAGCGCCTGCTGGTCGGTGTTGCAGACCATGAACGTAACGCCCCTGATCCCGAGGTTCCACATATGGTTTACGGCATTGCCCCCTGCGCCGCCGACGCCGACCACCGTAATGATCGAGCCGTCCGTGCGCGGGACCTTGATTTCCGACATCAATTCGTCTGTCATATCGTTATTTCCTAATTATCCAAACAACTTAAATTACCTTTCCCGCAGATGAGCGGTGCTTTCACGGCGTTCCCCTGCGTTTACAAATCCGCCCTTTCCCTGAATCCCTCCCCGGAGGGGACTTGTCGCGGCGCAACCGGGGATTCAGCCGGGATGTCGACCGGAATGCGGACGAGCTGATCTACCCTAAATCTCCTCGTCCTCGGCGGCCGTGAAACTCTTGTTGATCTTGTCGAAGGTCTTCTGGAAGATCGCGCCCCAGTTGCGGGTGCGCTTGGGTTCGACCATCGGCGGCTCGGCGGCGCTCTCTTCGTCCGTCCGTCCGGCCGATTCGGCTCCGGCCGGCACCCCGGAATCGGGTTCCGAAGCCGACACGGGAGGCGTATAGGGCGGAGCAGCGGGCTGCTGCGGAGCCTTGAACCCGCCCGCTGCGGGCCGCGGCGGCGTGAAAGACCGGAGCGGCTCGGGACGCGGAGCCGCGGGATGCTCGATGACGGCGCAGCCGCCCAGTTCGGCCCCCTTGAGCAGGATGCCCACGGCGGTCGAGAAAGCGGCGTCCGCAACCTTCTCCTTCGACTCCCCGGTGATTCCCGTCTCGGGCACAGCGACACGCACGTCCATGCCCGTCACGCGGCGGAACAGTTCGTCGAGGTCCTTCAATTTGGCCGAACCGCCCGTCAGCACGATGCCGTAGGCCAGTTTCCCGGCGTATCCCGAATCCTTGATCTCCTGCTGCACGAACTCCGCGATGTCCGTGGCGCGGGCCTCGATCACCGTGGCCAGGTTGCGCAGCAGAATGTCCTTCGCCTCGCGGGCCGTACGGCCGTTGACGCGGATCAGCTTGTCCTCGGGAGCCAGTTCGGCGACCGCCGAACCGTATTTCTGCTTGAGGCTCTCGACGTGTTTCTCGGGAACGCTCATCGTGCGGATGTCGCGGTTGATGGCCGATGCGCCCATCGGGATCGAAGCGACGTAACGCACCACGTTGCGGTAATAGACCGTCACGTCGGTGACGCCGCCGCCGACGTCGACCACGGCCACGCCCTCCTCCTTCTCATCGGGCAGCAACACCGCTTCGGGCGTCGCCAGCGCGTCGGACATGACGCCCAGCATCTTGATGCCGAGGCGTTTCAGGGCCATATCGAGACGCTGCATCGGGGTTTTGAGGCAAAGGATGAAGTTGAACGTCGACGAAAGTTTCTTGCCGAACGAACCCACGGGATTGCGCACCTCCTGGTTGTCGTCGACCATGTAGTTCTGGGGCACGCGCTCCATGATGGTCTCGTCGTCGGGGGCCTGCACGTTGCGCATGCGGTCGAACAGCGCATCGACGTCCTTCTGGTTGACGCCGTTCTGGGGATCGTAGACGAAGACATGGTCGGTATGGCGCGCACAGCGCACGAAGTCGCCCGAGATACCGGCATACGCCTCCGTGATGCGGATTCCGAGCTGCTGCTCGGCCTCCGAGACGGCCTCGCGGATGGCGCGGCTCACCAGTTCGATATTCTCGATCCGGCCCGCATTGACTCCCTCGACGGGCTTCGTGACGACACACGCCACGTCAAGCAGGCCTTCGGGCGTCTTCTCCCCGACGGCCACCACGACCGACGAGCAGCCCAAATCGACGGCAACGGTATAATTCTTTTTTTCCACGGTATAATCCTTTTACTTCTTGCAAACCACCTGGTCGTTATATCTGATGTCAATAGTGCGGTATTCGCTCCAGCCGATCGACGAGAGGCCGCTGCGGTAAAACCGCAACAGTTTGTCGAACTTGCGCTCCACGTCCTCCAGCCGGCCGAAAAGCACGGCGAAGCGGCCGCTGCGGGGCGTAAGTTCCACCTCCAATGCTCCGCTGGGGGTCGTTTTCGCGGTGATCTGCACCACTTCCGACCTCCAGAAATCATCGTCTTCGACAGTTTCTACAAAGGTAAGGAGTTTCATGAAATCTTCGTAGCTTTTCTCCAACTTTTTTTGTTTCCGCCGCTCGGCCTCCTGCAACCCGGCGATACGCTCGATCTCCTCGCAGATCACGCCCGCCCGGTAGCGGTAGGTGCGGCGCAGGCCGGCTTTTTTCTCGCGCAGCGCGTCGACCCGCGCATCGAACTCCCGCGAACCTTCCAGCCGCCACCACTGCCGCTTGATGCGCATGCGGCGCAGGGCCGAAATGTTGCGGTCGTTCTCCATCTCACGCCGGTAGAGGGGGTATTTCTCGCGTTCGAGTTCGGCGATGCGTTCGTCGATCTCGCCGAGACGCAGGTCGATATGCTCTCGCACGCTCCCGACGTACGATGCAGGGAAGGGAGGACGGTAACTGCCGGTGACCACCGGCACGTAGAGCGACGAGGCGCGGGGCGCGGCGAAGACATAGCCTTCGGCGGTCACATAGGCGTTCATGCCGTCGGTAAGCAGGCGCACCAGCGGCTTGCGCTGGCTGATCTCGATGTGCAGCGTTCCCCCGTAGGAGACATAGGCAACCGTTTTATCCACGAATCCGTTGCGGGCGATCAGTCGTTCGATACCCGTCAGGTCCACCGCATCAACTGCCGTGCCGAGTGTCTTGATTCCGGCATGTGAAATCCACTGGCGGACCATCGCCGCCGAGACCAGATGTCCCTGCGAAGAGCTGTCCACCACCTCGATCTCCAGCCTTCCGACCGTACCCGTCCTGCGCACGCGCCGCACCGCCGAGGCCGCAAAGACGATGTATGCGGCCACGGCGACCCACAGCAGGGTCAGAAGCGTGTATCGGAGGTAGCGGGACATCACTATTAAAAATTATGAAAAATCATTCAGGCAGATTCCAAGCCACGCAAGAAGTCGTTTTTGTCAAGCAAAAGAGACCTCATCAACTCCAGCCGGAAACGAAAATGCCAAAAACAGATGCCTGTATTTTTAATATTTAGCTTTTCATTTTTAATCGCTCCGCCAATGCGGGGCAGCAGGCGTCGATATTGCCGGCGCCGAAGCTGATCACAACGTCGGTGTCCATCGCGGCCACCTCGTCGGCCAAATGGTCGCGGTCGACGATACGGCACGGCGCGGCGACCCGTCGGGCGATGATCTCCGAGGTGATGCCCGGAATCGGCTCCTCGCGCGCCGGGTAGATGGGCAGCAGCACCACTTCGTCGGCATGCGACAACGCCTCGGCGAACTCCGCATGGAGGTCGCGCGTACGGGTGTAGAGGTGGGGCTGGAACAGCGCCGTGATCCGCCGCCCGGGGAACATCTTCCGCACGGAGGTGAGCGTTGCGGCCAGCTCGCGCGGATGATGGGCGTAGTCGTCCATATAGACCTGCTTCGGGGTGTTGACATAGAACTCGAAACGCCGTTTCACCCCCGAGAACGAGGCCAGCGCGCCGCGCAGCTTATCGGCATCCAGCGGAGTTCCTCCGGCCTTCGCGGCGCACCACACCGAAGCGACGGCCGCGACCGCGTTTTCGATGTTGACCCACCCCGGAACGCCCAGCGTGCACCCCTCGAACGCGCCCGAGGGTGTCACCAGGTCGTAACGGTAATGCCCCCCTTCGAGCAGCTGCACGTTGCGGGCGTAGAAATCGCACGGCTCGTCGTAGGAATAACGGTATACGGCGATCCCGGGGTTGTCGATCACGATGTCGACGCCCCGCTTGATGATGAGCGAGCCGCCCGGCCGGATCTGCCGCACGAACTGCGAGAAGGCCTCCTTCACCGCCTCGTGCGTCCCGTAGATGTCGAGGTGGTCGGCGTCGGCCGAGGTGACCACCGCCACGTCGGGATACAGCCGCAGGAACGACCGGTCGAACTCGTCGGCCTCGACAGCCAGTCTCCCGCCGTCGCCCAGCACCAGATTGCCGCCGAAATTCTTCGAAATGCCCCCCAGAAAAGCCGAGCCGCCGCCCGTCAGCGCGCGGTTGAGCCATGCCACCATCGTCGAAGTGGTGGTCTTGCCGTGCGTGCCCGCCACGGCCATCACGTATTTGCCCTCCGCAAGATGCCCCAGCATCTGCGAACGCTTCTCGACGCAGAAACCGTGTTCGCGAAAATAGCGGTATTCGCCGTGATCCTGCGGCACGGCCGGGGTGTAGACGACCATCGTCTTCTTCGGGTCGAGAAATCCTTCGGGGATCAGCCGCACGTCGTCCTCATAGTGGACCGCCGCGCCCTCCGCTTCGAGTTCGCCGGTCAGGTGCGAAGGCGTGCGGTCATAGCCCGCGACGGCATACCCCCCGTGCAGAAAATAGCGCGCCAGGGCACTCATGCCGATGCCGCCGATACCCAGAAAATAGACGTTCTTGTATTCCATCACTTCATTACCTTTACAATCTCATTGACAATATCTTCCGCGGCGTCGGGCCTGGCCAGCGCCTCCAGATTGCGGCTCATCGCCGCCAGCGTCTCCCGATCCGCCAGCAGCTCCACGGCCCGCGGCATCGCCTTCGTCCGGCACTCGGCGTCCGGAACGACCACCGCCGCGCCCTTCGCCTCCAGCGCCCGGGCGTTTTTGGTCTGATGGTCCTCGGCCACGTTGGGCGACGGAACGAACAGCACCGGCTTGGCAACGAGGCACAACTCGGAGACCGTCCCGGCCCCGCTGCGCGAGACGACCAGATCGGCCGCGGCGTAGGCGTAGTCCATGCGGTCGATGAAAGCCCCCTGCCAGACGTGCGCGGCGGGGTGCGCGGCCAGAAAGGCCTGCATTTCGCGCTCGTAGTACTTGCCCGTCTGCCAGATCACCTGCACGGGGGCCTTGCCGTCCGTCCCGACGATCCATGCCTTCATCATCTCGTTCAGCGACCGCGTGCCGAGCGACCCGCCAACCACCAGGATCACCGGAAGATCAGGCGTCAGCCCGTAATATTCCAACGCCTCGGCGCGGTCGGCGCCCTCCTTCGAAAAGCGGCCCCGCAGGGGATTGCCCGTCAGGACGATCTTCGCCGCCGGGAAAAAGCGTTCCATGCCTTCGTAAGCCGTGCAGATGCGCCGCGCGCCCTTCGCGAGGATTTTATTCGTCACGCCCGCATAGGAGTTCTGCTCCTGAATCACGGTCGGCACGCCCATCCGCTGCGCGGCCCACAGCACCGGAGCGCTGGCATAGCCGCCGAAGCCCACCACGGCGTCGGCCCCGAAGTCGCGGATGATCCTCTTCGCCATCCGGATGCTCTTCACCGCCTTGAACGGCACCGCCAGGTTGCGCCAGTCCAGCCGCCGCTGAAGGCCCGCGATCGGCAAGCCCACGATGCGGTAGCCCAGCGCCGGGACCTTCTCCATCTCCATCTTGCCCTCGGCCCCGACGAAGAGAATCTCCACCCCGTCGCCGAAACGCCGTTTCAAGGCCTCGGCAACAGCCACGGCCGGGTAGATATGGCCTCCGGTTCCACCTCCGGAAAGAATGATGCGTTTCATCGTATCTAATTTTTAATTCTTAATTTTTAATTGATTCTGCCGCCGGGGCGGCAGAATCATCGTCCCCAGTTCCCCCGGTCCAGCGACCGGTAGTTGATCGCCTCGGCGATGTCCGCCTGAACGATATCGGCGCGTCCCGCCAGGTCGGCGATCGTGCGCGCCGCCTTCAGGATACGGTCGTAGGCCCGCGCCGAGAGCGACAACCGCTCCATGGCCCGCTCCAGCAGCGCGGCCGAAGCCGCATCGAGGCGTCAGTATTCGCGCAGCATCGCGCTGTTCATCATCGAGTTGGTATGAACCCCCTCGACACCGCCGAAGCGCGCCTCCTGCACCGCCCGCGCCCGGACGACCCGTTCGCGAACCGCAGCGCTCGCCTCGCCCGGCGCAGCCGCCGACAACTCCTGCGGAGTCACGGGCGTCACCTCCACATGCAGGTCGATGCGGTCCATCAGCGGACCCGAAATGCGCCCCATATAGCGGTGCACCGACCCCGGAGAACAGGTGCACTCCTTCGTCGGGTGGTTGTAATAGCCGCACGGGCAGGGATTCATCGCCGCCACGAGCGTAAAATTCGCCGGGTATTCGACGCTGTATCTGGCCCGCGAAACCACGATCTTCTTCTCCTCCAGCGGCTGCCGCAGCACTTCGAGCACGCTGCGCCCGAATTCGGGCAGCTCATCGAGGAACAGCACGCCGTTGTGGGCCAGCGACACCTCGCCCGGCCGGGGCGACTGCCCGCCGCCGATCACGGCAACCTGCGAAGCCGTATGATGCGGAGCGCGAAACGGCCGCCGGGTCATCAGCCCGCCCGTCACGCCCGCCTTGCCCGCCACGGAGTGTATCTTGGTCGTTTCGAGCGCCTCTTCGCGCGAAAGCGGCGGCAGGATCGTCGGCAGACGCCGTGCGAGCATCGTCTTGCCCGAACCCGGCGCACCGACCATGATGACGTTGTGCCCTCCCGCCGCGGCGATCTCCAGCGCACGTTTCACATGCGTCTGGCCCCGCACGTCGGCGAAATCCTCCGCATAGTGCGTCGCCGCCGCATCGAACGGTTCGTCGTCGGCCGGCACGGCAGGCGCAATCTCCGCCTCGCCGTTCAGGTATCCGACGACCTGGCGCAAGGTCGTGGCGCCGATCACCTCGATGCCGTCGACAACCGCGGCCTCCGCCGCGTTTTCCGCCGGCAGCACCACCCGCCGCAGCCCCTCCGAACGCGCCCGGACCGCAACGGGAAGCACGCCCCGCACGGGTTTGAGCGAGCCGTCGAGCGACAGTTCGCCGACGAACATCGTCCCGGCGACCGCCCCGGCGTCGATGCGGCCCATCGCCGCGAGGATTCCCACGGCGATCGGCAGGTCGAAACCCGACCCCTCCTTGCGCAGGTCGGCCGGAGCGAGGCTCACGACCACCTTCTTGCCCGACATCCGCTCGCCCGAGTTCTCGAACGCCGCCCGGATGCGCTGTTCGCTCTCCTTCACGGCATTGTCGGGCAGTCCCACGAGGTACATGCCCAGACCGCCGCCGGCGATGTTGACCTCGACGGTCACCGCCACGGCGTCGATCCCGGCGACCGCTCCTGCAAATGTACGAACGAACATGGCTAAAAAGGCGCTTCGTCGTCGATCTTCGTCGAGCGGTTGACGTCGAACTCCCCGCCCATCGCCGCACCGAGGCCCGACGTCCCCGGCTGGCTGTTCGAACCGCTGGCGTAGTCGTCGTAGGCCTGCTGGCTCTCCGCCGCCTGCGCGGGCGGCAGCATCGAGTCCTCCACGTCGGCGAAACGCGCCTGCTCCTTCAGGAAGCGCAGGTTCACGTCGCACACCGCGCCGTTACGGTGCTTGGCGAGGATGATCTCGGCCATGCCCGCCGTGGGCATGCCGTTCTCGTCCTGGTTGATGCCGTAATACTCCGGACGGTGGATGAAGGCCACGATGTCGGCGTCCTGCTCGATGGCGCCCGACTCGCGGAGGTCCGACAGCTGGGGACGCTTCGAGCCGCCGCGCATTTCGGTGGCGCGGCTCAACTGCGAAAGGGCGATCATCGGCACGTTCAGCTCCTTGGCGATGGCCTTCAGCGTACGCGAGATGAAGGCCACCTCCTGCTCGCGGTTGCCCTTCGTGTCCTGATTGCCGGTCATCAGCTGGAGGTAGTCGATGATGATGATCTTGATGTCGTTATGAATTTTCAGACGCCGGGCCTTCGAGCGGAACTCGAAGACCGAAAGGGCCGGAGTGTCGTCGATGAACAACGGCGCCGTGCCCAACGGCTTGGTGGCCGATTCGAGGTGCCGCCACTGCTCGGGCGTCAGACGCCCCGACTTGACGTCGTTGCCCGAAAGTCCCGTCTCGGCGATGATCAGACGCATCATCAGCTGCACGGAGGACATTTCGAGCGAAAAGAACGCCACGCCCTGCTCGTGGTCGACGGCCATATTGCGGGCCATCGAGAGCACGAAGGCTGTCTTACCCATCGAGGGACGCGCGGCGACGATGATCAGGTCGGACAGCTGCCAGCCCAGCGTCACGCGGTCCAGAGCCATGAAGCCCGACGGCACACCGCTGAAGGCGCTGGTGTTCTTCGACGCCTCCTCGATCTGCATCAGCGCCCGGGCCAGGATGTCCTTGGACGACTGCACCGAACGTTTGACGTGCCCCTCGGCGACCTTGAAGATCTCGCCTTCGGCGTAACCGATCAGCTCCGTGACGTCGGTCGACTCGTCGTAGGAGCGTTTCTGAATCTCGGTCGCCGAGCGGATCAGCTCGCGCTGCACGTATTTCTGGGCGATGATCTTGGCGTGAAACTCGACGTTGGCCGCCGAACCGACCTTCTGGGTCAGCTGCGCGAGGTACGAAGCGCCGCCCACCTTCTTCAGCTCCTTCTTGGCCTTGAGCCGCTCGGTCACGGTATAGAGGTCGATGGGTTTCAGCTCCATCGACAGTTCGTTGATCGCCTTGTAGATCAGGCGGTGTTCCTCGGTGTAGAACGCCTCGGGGGAGACGAACTCCTGCACGGTGATGATGCAGTCCTTTTCGAGCATCAGCGCACCGAGCACGGCCTCCTCCAGCTCGACCGCCTGCGGGGGTACGTTGCCGACGGTATCGGTCATCGCCTCGAACGCCTCCCGGTTGCGGGAGGAGGGTGTAAAATCTTTCGCCATGGATAATCGGATTCTTTCAAAGGTCAAAAGTAAGCATAAGCGGGGAGAAATCAAAACCGGGCGGAACCCCGGTTTGTCGAAAACTATGTTTATAACACAGCTTCCGCCACCGAATGCCGGAACGGGCCGGATGCCGGTCCCCGGCGGGCCGCCGCGTTTCGGGGCCTGTCCTGCCCCAAACCCCTTTCGCGGAAGGGGTTCACGGCCTGCGGCCGGAATAACGTCCTGTTGATAAGTTTTCGAATCGCCGCCTACTCCTTCACGCCCAGTTCGCGCTGCGAGACGGCGAGGGCGGCGATGCTGATGCGGCAGCCGGGCGCATCGCGCAGGATCGCCGAGGCGCACGAAAGCAGCGTCGAGCCGGTGGTCATCACGTCGTCGACCAGCAGGACGTGCCGCCCGGCGAGCCGTTCGGGACGGCACACCGCAAAGGCGTCTTCGACGTTGCCGGCCCGCTCGCGGCGGAGCTTGAGGGCCTGGCTGGCGGTGTTGCGCACCCGGCTGACGCTGCGGCGGTCGACCTCCACGCCCAACTGCGCGGCGATCCCCTCGGCGATGTATTCCGACTGATTATACCCCCTCCGGCAACGCTTAAAGGGGTGCAGCGGCAGCGGAACGACCACCTCCACGTCGTCGTAGAGTCCGCTTTCACGCAGATACCGCCCGTACCACGCGCCCATCTCCCGGGCCGTGCGCCACGCCCCGCGGTACTTGAAGCCGTGGATCAGCCGCCGCCAGCCGCTCGCGCGGACGAAGAACAGAAAGCCCGAAGCCTGACAGACGGGGACCATGCCCCAGCATCGGCGCACCACGGGGTTGTCGGCCTCGCGCCAGTAGCCCGTCAGCGGCGCCGTGGCGCGGCACAAGGTGCAGACCGTGCGTTCGCCGCGCGCAAGCGGCTCCCCGCAGACGGCGCAGCGGGGCGGGAACAGCAGCGACGCGACATCGCGGACGAGGTCATTGAGGATCGACATTGACGACGACGGTGATCGACTTGAACGCCGGGTTTCCGGCAAAGGTTTTCAGCTCGGCCGTGAGCAGTTCGCGGGCGCGGGCCGAAGAGGCGCCGCTCTCGATTTTCAGCAGAAGGCCCACGAGGTATTCGCCGCGGATGCGGTCGACGGGCGGGGTCATCGGCCCCAGCAGACGGCGGCCGAAACGGGTGCGCAGGCGTGCGGCGAGGTCCATGACCCCGTTTCGGAGCACCGAAGGGTCGCGGTGGCGCAGCGTGAGCGACGTGAGCCGCGCATAGGGCGGATAGAAAAAGGCTTTGCGCTCGGCGAGCTGTGCGCGGGCCATCCCCTCGAAATCGCCCGCCGCGACCTGCCGGATCACGGGATGCCCCGGTTCGGAGGTCTGGATCACCACCTCGCCCCCGTCGTCGCGCCGTCCGGCGCGGCCCGCCACCTGCATCATCAGCTGGAAAGCCCGTTCGGCGGCCCGGAAATCGGGGTTGTTCAGCAGGTTGTCGGCATTGAGGATGCCGACGAGCGACACCCCCGCGAAGTCGAAACCCTTGGTGATCATCTGCGTGCCGACCAGAATATCGGTCCGGCGGGCCTCGAAATCGGCGATGATGGCGCTGAACGCCTTTTCGGAGGTCACGCTGTCCCGGTCCAAACGGGCAACCCGCGCTTCGGGGAAAATCCGGGAAATCTCCTCCTCGACCTTCTCGGTCCCGAAGCCCATCGGGAGCACATCGGTGACCTTGCACGAAGGGCACTTCGCCGGCACGTCCTCCGTATGGCCGCAGTAGTGGCAGACGAGTTTCCGTCCGCCCTTGTGGTAGGTCAGCGTCACGTTGCAGTGGGGGCAGCGGGCCGTCCAGCCGCACTCGGAGCACGCGACGTAGGGCGAAAACCCGCGGCGGTTCTGGAACAGCATCACCTGCCCGCCCCGGTCGAGGGTCTCGCCGATCCGGTCCAGCAGGAGTTTGTTGAAATGGGCCTTGCGCTCGCCGCGCCTGGCGGCGCGCAGGGTGTCGGAAACGAGGATTTCGGGCGGGCGGGCGTCGCCGTAACGCTCAGTCAGCTCCGCGCGCCCGTATTTGCCCGACGCGGCGTTGAGCCACGTTTCGAGCGACGGCGTGGCGCTGCCCAGCAGCGTCCGGCCTCCCGTCAGGCGCGCCATCACCACGGCGCAGTCGCGGGCGTTGTAGCGCGGCGCAGGCTCCGTCTGCTTGTAGCTGGCGTCGTGCTCCTCGTCGACGACGATCAGCTGCAAATGCTTCAGCGGCAGGAAGACCGACGACCGCACGCCGACCACGAACTCGCCCCCGTCGGAGCGGTTCAGCCGCAGGTAGGTCTCCGTGCGGCGGCGGTTGGTGAGTTTGGAATGGTACGGAGTGACGCGGCTGCCGAAGATGCGCTCCATGCGCTCGATCAGCTGCGCCGTAAGGGCGATTTCGGGCACCAGCAGCAAAACATCGCCGCCCCGGGAGAGCACCTCGGCGATCAGGTGGATGTAAATCTCGGTCTTGCCCGAACCGGTGACGCCCTGCAAAAGAGCGGTGGTTTTCCCGGCGGCGAACTGTTCGCGCAGGGCGTTCAACGCCGTCAGCTGGTGCGCCGTCAGCTCCGGAAGGCGGAAGGCCGACCCGCCGCGCTCGACCGAACGTTCGCGCTGGGTGCAGACGATGTATTTCTTGCGCTCGAGGGCGTGCAGCACGGCATAATCGGCCCGGAGCAGGCGGCGGGCCACCTCGCCCGTCGCGATGCGCGTCTCGTCGCCGGCCGCAGCCAGCTCGAGCAGCGCCTCGTACTGCTTCGGGGCGCGCCGTTCGATCTTCTCGCAGACTTCGTGAAAACGCCCCTCGTCGCGGAGTTCCGCAGCCAGCGACACGTAACACTCGGTGCGGGGACGGAACTCGTCGCCGGAGAACTCCTCCTCCGTGTCGCCCGAAGGTTTCATCAGCGCAGGCAGCGCCACGCGCATCACCTCCCCCAGGGAACACATGTAGTACGAGGCGATCCACTCCCACAGCGACATCTGCTGCGCCGAGAGCAGAGGCGCATCGTAGAGCACGCGCTGGATCGGTTTGACGGTTTTGAAATCGGGCCGGCGGTCGTGGACCCGCCACACGATGCCCGTATAGAATTTGCGTGCGCCGAACTGCACCGCCACGGCCTGCCCGGCCGCGACGTCCGTGCCTCCGGGCACGGCAAACGTGTAGACGGGCTGCGCCAGCGGAAGAACTATGTCGGCGTAGAGCTGCATCAGCCCTTCCCGATTGCCTGGAATCCCTTCCCGTAGACGCCCATGACCGATCCGACGGTCATAAAGGCCTCGGGGTCGATGGTCTTGACGAATTTGAGGATCATCGAGGTCTCCCGCTTGCGGCAGACCACCATGACGATTTTGGACTCCTTTTTCGAATACCACCCCTGCGAGTCGATGAGCGTCACCCCGCGGTGGACGTTGTCGACGATCGCCTGGGCCATTTTCTCGTAGTCGTGCGTGACGATGAAGACCTGGCTCGACTGCTGGTTTCCGGCCATGATCATATCGACCGTGTAACCCACGACGGCCGTCATCACGTAGCCGTAAATCACGGCGCTGATGCCCATGCCCACCAGCAGGGCCGAACCGATGATGACGAAATCGGAGTAGATGAGGATTTTGCCGTAGCTGACCGTGCGGTACTTGTTGATGATCATGGCCACGATGTCCGTGCCGCCCGTCGAGCCGCCCTGCGAGAAGCATAGCGCGATGCCGGCGCCGGCCAGAATACCGCCCATGACGATGGCCAGCAGGTTGTCGACCCCGAGGAAGTTGCCATCGGGAAGCACCTCCTGCCAGAAGTTCATGCCCAAGGAGATGATCACCACGCAGAAGATGGTCTTGAGACCGAAATTCCACCCCACGATAAATCCGGCGACCAGCAGCAGGACGGCATTGATGATGAAAACCATCGTACCGATCTGCAGGTCGATTCCCGCCGTCGAGAGCGCATTGCACAGCACGAGCGACAGACCTGCGGCGCCGCCGCCGACGCCGCCGGCCGGGAGGATGCAGCCGATCCAGCCGAAAGAGTACATCAGCATGCCGACAGCCATCAGAACATACTCCTTGACGGGTTTGAGCACGATGTCGGGATTGATGGGTTTCATAACGAAGGGGGTTATTCGGGGTTTGCCTCCGCAAAGGCGGCGCAGGCCGGACGCAGAGCCGGGTCCACCCGCGTTCTGCCGAGGCGCAGCCTACCTCTGCCGAAGTTTGTCTGCGGCAAAGGTAGTAAAAATTTCGCCTTGGTATACATTGCGTTCCTCCAATCTTTTTTCGAGCATCGCGAGCAGCTGCTCGTTGCGCACGAGGCCCCAGTTGCGGCCGTAATGGTAGCGCGGCGGAGCCTCCGAGGCGAAACGTTCGACGACTACGCCGGGACGCAGCCGGCGGAGGATTTCGACAAACAGGTCGATGTACTCCTCCGGCTCCCAGAAGCGGAAACGCTCCGGTGCGGCGTCGTACTCGGCGGCCATCGGCGTCGCGCGGAAAACCTGCAACTGGTGGAACTTCACGGTCGTGAGCGGCAGGGCGTTGATCCGCTCCACCTGGTCGAGCAGCATCGCGTCGGTCTCGCCGGGAAGTCCGAGGATGAAGTGCGCGCCGACGTGCAGGCCCCTCGCGGCGGTCATCTCGACGGCGCGGCGGGCGCACGCGAAGTCGTGGCCCCGGTTGACGGCCCGGAGCGTGGCGTCGAAGGTCGATTCGATGCCGTATTCGAGGGCGACATACCGATCCCGGGCCAGCCCGGCGAAGTAATCGAGCTTGCGCTCGTCGACGCAGTCGGGGCGCGTGCCGACGACGATTCCCGCCACGCCGGGATGCGCGAGGGCCTCATCGTAAAGCCTCTTCAGCCGCTCCAGCGGGGCGTAGGTGTTGGAAAAAGCCTGGAAATAGACCAGGTAGCGCTGCGCCGAACGGTAGCGGTTGCGGTGGAATTCGATCCCCTCGGCGATCTGCTGCCCGACGCTCTTCGAGGGCATGCAATAAGAAGGGGTGAACGCTCCGTTGTTACAGAACGTACACCCTCCCTCTCCGATCGTCCCGTCGCGGTTGGGGCAGGTGAAGCCCGCATCGACGGAAAGTTTCTGCACCCGGCAGCCGAACAGACGGCGGAAGTACCCCGCATAGGAGTTGAACCGCCTCGTATCGCCCCACGGGTAAGTCATCTCCGCCTAAAAATTCCAGTCGCCCGGATTGTAGGTATCCTTCGGAACGTTGGGCACATTAGGGAAGAACGTATGCCCCGTGAGGCGTTCGATCTCCGCAACAGTCTTAAACACCCCCTTCGACTGAAAATCAACAGCCTTAACCACCTCGTTTTTAGCGTAGGTCTTATGCCGAACCATGATGGCAATGGATTGAAGTTCCCCCTGCGAACAATTTACCACCCACTTATTACCAGCGCTTTTCTTGGCTTTGAGCAGCACGATGTAGTAATGCGTCGGAATGGTCGTACCATCCACAACCTTGGAGGTATTCTCCCAATAGGTTCCCACCACCTGATAGCAAGTATCCGCCAAGCCACGCCATTGCTTGTCGACCCAGTCTTCAGCCGTATTCCACTGACCGCCGCCGGTATTGAAATAAGTCTGAAGCTGCGGACCGATATTCGAATAATAGAAAACGTCACGGTTAACGTTCTTCGTCACGCGCCGCTCGTTTGAGCCAAGCATGTGACCACGCGTGTAGCCGCTCCAGTGACCCGCTTGCGTACAATTGATGTCCGGGTCATTCCGGTAAGCGTCTGTCCGCTTCACATCGCCTGTATAGCAGTCATGTAGTGGGGCAGCCACCCAGACCGGGCAGCGGTACGATTTGCTGTAACAGGTCGAGAAATTACGCGCCTTCGTACCGGTCGCCGGATAGTCCGGGCAAAGGTGATAAGCATAATAATAGTCGCTGTTCGACTTGTCCTCCGGAACCAGTTCGGGCCAGCCCGAATACTTGGCCGAACCCGTATTTCCGCCACCGCCGTCCGACGAGGTGGTGAAGGTCGCCGCGGCGCTGGTGTAGGTCTGCCCGTCCCAGTCGGCGCAGAGCGCGAATTCATAGGTCGTGCCGGGCGTCAGGCCGGTCAGGGCCGCCGTCTTGGTTCCCGTTCCCGTCGGAACGTTTACCCGGTCATAGCTGCCCGACGAAGCCGGCTTATACCGGAAATAGACGTCGTAGTCGGCCGTATCTTCGAAATTGAACGTACAGTTCAGCGTCGCCTCGGTCTTGGTCACGCCCGACGCCGCAGGAGTTCCGAAAGCGGGCCGTTCGGGATCGGGGTCGGGCATGTCGTCCTGCCCGGTTTTGAAGACCGCCCCTGCGCTCTGAACCCGTCCGGTCGACAGGCCGGCATAGGCGAAAACCACGTAGCTCGTTTCGGGCTGAAGCCCGGTCAGCGTGGCGGCAATGCCGGTGCCGTCAACCGCGGAACCCGCCACATCGGCAAACGCGCCGATTTTATTGTCGACAACGGCAGCATAGGAAAAACCCACGCTCGTGTTTTCGAGCACGCCCTCGCCGAAACGAGTCTGGCAGCTCAATCCGACCGTCGTGCCGTTGACCTCGGCCACAGGCGTCAGGAACCAGTCCGTTCCGGTCTCCGTCTTTTCATCCCCGCAGGAGGCGAAGGCCACGGTAAGGCCCAGAAGCAGAAATGCAAAAATTTTCTTCATTTTGATATAAATATGTTATTCCTTGTTTTTTGAATCCATCCAGATCGTCACCGGCCCGTCGTTGACCAGCTCGACCTGCATGTCGGCGCCGAATTCGCCCGTGGCGACCCCGCGGCCGAGCAGCTCGGCGACCCGGGCCGTAAACCGTTCGTAAAGCGGGCGAGAAACGGCTTCGGGGGCCGCCTTGATATAACTCGGCCGGTTGCCCTTGCGGGTCGAGGCCTGCAACGTGAACTGGCTCACGACCAGAATTTCGCCGCCTGTCTGCACCACGTCGAGGTTCATCACCCCGGCTTCATCGTCGAAGATACGCAGGCGCACGAGTTTTCCGGCGAGGTACTCGATGTCCTCGTCGGTGTCGTCGCACCCGACGCCGAGCAGCACCAGCAGTCCCGCCCCGATCCGGGAGCGGACATCGCCGCCGATAGCGACGGAAGCGTGTTTTACACGCTGAATGAGCAATCGCATGGCAGGGATATTCAGAGGTTTTCGAAATAGGCCCACAGGTTGTCGCCCGCAGGCACGGGAGCCGTGACCGAGAGCGGCTCGCGACGCACCGGATGCTCGAATTCGACACGGCGCGAGTGGAGCGAGATGCCGCCCCCGGGCAGGGAGCGCCGGGCGCCGTATTTCAGGTCGCCGCGGATCGGACACCCGACCTTCGAGAGCTGGGCGCGGATCTGGTGGTGACGCCCCGTGAGCAGTTCGACCTCGACCAGCGTGTAGTTCGTCCCCGCCCCGAGCGTCGCGTAACGCAGGCGCGCCTCCTTGGCGTCGCCCTTCGGGGCGTCGCAGGCCCGCGAACGGTTGGTCCTGCCGTCGCGCAGGATATAATGGCGCAGTTCGCCGCTCTCGGGATCGGGTGTGGCTTCGGTCAGCGCCCAGTAGACCTTATGGATGCGGCCTTCGCGGATCATCTCGTTCAGACGGACGAGCGCCTTCGACGTCTTGGCGAAAACGACGGCTCCGCTCACCGGGCGGTCGATGCGGTGCACCACGCCGAGGAACACCTCGCCGGGTTTGGCGTCGCGCCGTTTGATGAAGGCCTTGATCTGGTCCTCGAGGGCGCTCTCGCCCGACGGGTCGGGCTGCACCAGATCGCCGCAGCGTTTGTTGACGATCAGCAGGTGGTTGTCTTCGTAGAGAATGTCGTCCGGGTTGAACATCGTCGGAAATTACAGAATAAAGGTGAAAGGCAGCAGTTTGGAGGCCGAATCGACCGCCGTCACCGTACCGTGGCCGCTCATCAGCACCCGCATCGGGGAACCCTGACGACGCTCGACGTCGACCATCACCTGCCGGCACTGGCCGCAGGGATAGCATTCGCGCTCCGAGGGGTTCGAGGCAATGGCCATCGTCTCGATCGGATCGTCGGCATAATTGGCTTGGGCGTAGAACATCAGCGACCGCTCGGCGCAGAGTCCCGCGGGATAGACCTCGCTTTCGAAGTTGCTGCCGTAGAGTATTTTCCCGCTGCGCAGACGCGCGGCGGCGCCTACGTGGAAATTCGAGTAGGGCGCATGCGCATTGGCCGTGGCCCGTTCGGCCTCGGCGACCAGCCTGCGGTCGGCTTCGGAAAGCTCCGACAGCGCCGCGTAATGTTCATAATCGAAACAAAACTGCTTTTCCATAACTCCTCCTTTTTTACAGGGGTGAACTACAAAGATACTAAAATTTTCAGAAATCGCTTACTGAATCGCACTTTTTCAGTCTCTTTGCTTTCAACCCGGATGAATTGTTTTATTTTCAAGACCTTCCGGCCGACGAACGGGGACTGGACGCCGGGACCGGCCGGCCGGGTCCGCAGGCCGGAGGGTTCCGCACCTCGCAAAGAACGAGGCGGACGGACGCCGCGAGCCGTCTGCGACTATCGCGGAGGGAATTTCGCCTTAACGAAGTCCGGGCCGGACGGGACACACAAGTGCATTTCCCGTTCAGCCCGGACAAGGCGAGGTGAAAGACTCCCGAGAGAATCGGAAACCGTCCTATTCGAGCACGAACTTCGCCTGCACGTTGTACTGCAACTTGATGGTCTTGAAATCGAGCGGTTCGTCCGCAGCGGCGTCCTCGGCGACGCCCATCGCCTTGGCGCTGCGCATCACGGCCATGTTGTCGTAAAAAACAGGCATCACGTTGTTGTTCGAATCGTAGATGTAGAAGCATTTGCCGATCTTCTGCCCGATGGCTTCGGCCAGCGTCGCGGCGCTCTGGCGGGCGTTCTGCATCGCCTCGACGCGCACTTCGGCCTTATACTGTTCGATTTTCGAGTGCGAGACCTTCAGGATCGAGACGTTCGAGATGCCCAGTCCGTCCAACGCCTGCCACACCTTGGCGACCATCGCCGAGGAACCCAGCTGCAACTGGTATTTGGCCGTGGCCACCGAGGTGTTTTTCTTGAAGAACTCGCTCGACAGGTTGGCCATCTTGAGCTGTTTCTCGACATCGACCCCGGCACGTTTGAGCGCGGCGATCATATCGCGCTGCTGGCTTTCGACCGAAATCTTGCCCTTCGAGTCGCGCTCGTTGATGATGATCTGCAAGTAGAATTCGTCGGGCGCGATCTCCTTTTCGGCACGTCCGTTGACCTGAATGTAGCTGGGGAACGCCTCCTGCATCTGCGCTGCCGCGGGGAGGGCGAAAAACGCCACCGCCGCCAATAAAATCAGTCGTTTCATTGCCTTTTCGTTTTTAAATAACCTATTACAAAGATTATGCAAGCCGGGCGTCGCGCGGAACTGTTTTCAGCCGGGCCGGTTTCCATCCCTTTGTATCCAGTAAAACGCCGAAAAACGAAAATACTGCATCCCCGATGCGAAATCAGGCCTTGAACAACTCCCTATCGCTTTTTGCCTCCGCGGTGTTTCTTGAGCTCCTTCCTGTTCATCTCGCGGATTACCAATTCCTCGGTTTCAACGGGTCGGTAAACACCCTTTTCAACGCACACGACACCCTCCTCCGTAACGAACTGCGGAAAGAAATGCTTGCGGATGAAAGGTTTTCGCTCCCGCTCCTTCGGGTCCGGATTACTCTCCCACCAGAAGGTCTGCACGGAAACTTTGTATCGCTCGCCGTCATAGCTTCCCGCCAGCGCCAGCGGCGTTCCGGGCAGCACTTCGTCCCCGACCTCGACCAGCACATTGTCGCCGTCGAGGCAGATATACCAGGCCAGCGTGCCATCGGGCTGCTCGACCAGCAAATCGGGGCTTTCGGAGGTAAAACTCACCGCCGGGGCATCGGGTTCCCGTTCGGGAATGCCGACCTCCACGACCGTGCCGCGCCGCATCGCATAGACCGTGTCGCCCTTTTCCATTTCGAAATGCAACCCCAAAGCCCCTTTCTTTTCTTTTCGGAAACGGTCGTAAACGCTCACGCCGCGCGACACACGCACCGGCCAGCGAACAGTGGTGGGCATGCGGTAGACAAACGCGGTATCGGGCTCCTTATCGACAGGGCCTAAAAAAAAGCGGTATGAATAACCGTACCTCACGCCCCGGGTATCGTCGGCGGGACGGAGAGACAGCAGCCGCGTCCCGGTATAGCGGGTCTCGTATCTGAAGGTCCCCGAAGCGGTGTTACAGTTCTGCAAATCCCGGAGCGTCAGAAAAACAGTCAACGTCCCCGGACGCGTCTTATTCTCCAGGATAAAATCCACGGAGTTATTCTCATTCCGCTGCGTGTGGATGGTCGGCGACTGGGCGACCGCCCCGACGAACATCAGGGCGAACGATGCAGTCAGAAAAATTCGTATCATCGGTCTGTGGTTCAGGTTGCAGTTCAGGTTGCGTCCCGCGCGGACGCGCCGTTTACCGCCGCACGAGCTTCACGACGTTCTCCACATGGTGCGTGTGGGGAAACATGTCGACGGGCTGCACGGCCTCGACGCGGTAGGCGGCGTCCATCAGCTGGAGGTCGCGGGCCTGCGTGGCGGGGTTGCAACTCACATAGACGATCCGTTCGGGCGCGGCGCGCAGGATGACCTCGATCACCGGTTCGTCGACGCCCGCGCGCGGCGGATCGAGGATGATCACGTCGGGACGGCCGTTCGCGGCGACGAATCCGTCGTCGAGCACCGCCTTCATGTCCCCGGCGTAAAAGACCGTATTTTCGATGCCGTTCAATTCCGAATTGACCTTGGCGTCGGCGATGGCTTCGGGGACGTACTCCACGCCCACCACCCGGGCGCAACGCGCGGCGCAGAAATTGGCGATGGTTCCCGTCCCGGTGTAGAGGTCGTAAAGCACGTCGCCCGGCCGGAGGTCGGCAAAGTCGCGGGCCACCTTATAAAGTTCGTAGGCCTGCGCGGAATTGGTCTGGTAGAACGACTTGGGTCCCACCTTGAAGCGCAGTCCCTCCATCTCCTCGATGATATGGTCCTTGCCGCGGTAGCAGACCGGGTCGAGGTCGCCCACCGAGTCGTTGAACTTCGTATTGACGATATAGAACAGGGAGGTGATCTCCGGGAATTTGGCCGCCAGATGGTCCATCAGGGCCGTAATGCGGGGCCGGTCGTCGCTGTTGAAGACCACGATCACCATCACCTCGCCCGTCGAGGCCGTGCGGACGATCATGTTGCGCATCAGCCCCTCGTGCGAACGGGCGTTGTGGAACGTGTAGCCGTTCTCCACGCAGAACCGCTTGGCCTCCATGCGGATGCCGTTCGACGGGTCGGGCTGCAACCAGCATTTGCGGATGTCCAGCACCTTGTCGAACATCCCCGGGATGTGGAATCCCACGGCCGGCGCGTCGCCGATGTCGCCCGCCGACTCGATCTCCTCGCGCGTCAGCCAGCGGCGGTCGGCGAAGGTGAATTCGAGTTTGTTGCGGTAGAACTGCGTCTCGGCCGAGCCGAGGCAGGGCGCGATCTCCGGCAGCTCGATCTTGCCGATGCGCGTCAGCTGGTCGCGGACCTGATCGGTCTTGAAGCGCAGCTGCTCCCCGTAGGGCAGGTTCTGCCACTTGCAGCCGCCGCAGACGCCGAAATGCTCGCAGAACGCCTCGGCCCGCAGGGGCGATTTCTTCACATAGCGGACCACGAAGCCCTCCATGAAGCGGCGGCGTTTGGAGCGGATCTGCACGTCGACCACGTCGCCCGGAACGGTCAGCGGAACGAAGACCACCACGTCGTTCCAGCGGCCCATGGCCTTGCCCTCGGCCGCGAGGGTCGTTATTTCAAGCCCCTCGACGAGGGGATAGTTCGCTTTCTTTCTTGCCATCGGTTTTTAACTTTGCGTGCAAAGTTAAAAACAATTCATAATTCAAAATTCATAATTCAAAATTATTTCCCCGCAAAACGTATCGGAACCATCATACGGAACCGTCAACGCTTAATTTTTCATTTTCAATTTTTCATTTTTAATTCGGGCTTTGGCCCGCACGCCGCCCAGCCAGAAGCCCAGCGCGAAAGGCCCGCCGATCAGCACCGCAAGCGCCAGCACGACGTAGAGCAGGATTTTGCCGACAAGCCCCGGCACGGCGTCGAGCGTCGTCCGGACCAGTTCGTCGCCCGTCGCCCGCAACTGTTCGACCAACGCCTCGCGCTCACGCGTAACGTATTGCTGCAACTCGCCGCGCTGGCGGTCGAAGTCGGCGAAAGCGTTGTCCACCGAAGCGTTCATCGTCCAGATGAGCTGCGTGGCCTGCCGGTTCAGCTCCTCCAGCACCTTGTCCGAAATCTCGGGCAGGTGCTCGGCGACGACCACGATACGGTTGAAACTGCGTTCCAGCGAATCGAGCTGCGCCCCGACCTGCAGGCGCAGGCTGTCCTGCCGGAGCCGCATCTCGAAGATGTCCTTCGACCAGCTCACGCTGTTGGTCACCTGCTGGGTCTGGCCGCTCAGCCGGTCGTTGACGTCGGCCAGCACCTCGGCGATCGAGCCGGTGGCGTAATCCTGTTCGACGCCGGCCGCCCGGAGGTATTCCAGCCACGCGAGGGTCGTGTTGTCGGTCTCGTCGCCCTCGGAGGCGGGGTTGTCGCGCACGTAGTCCGTAACGAACCGCTCCATCAGCGCATAGCGGTCGTCCGGAAGCACCTGCCGGGCGAGCCTTCCGGCCCGGCGGTCGAGCCGCAGGGCGGCGTCGCGGGCGATATCGCTCTGAAGACCGAACAGCAGCGAATCGGGCGCCTGGGCGAAACCCTCGTTCATGCGGCGGCACAGAATCCACAGGTCGGCCAGCGCCACGTCGGGAATGCCCTGCATGGCGGCGGTCACCCCGGCGCGCGTGGCGCGGATCTTCCACCGCACGGCCGCTACGCGCACATTCACGTCGGGCGACGCAGCGACGATCGAGTCGGCCGCACGGGCCACCTCGCCGGCCATGTCGTAGTAAAAGCCGCGCGTCATGGTCCGCACGTTCATCTGCTCCTTCGACAGAGGGTCGCCCGTGGCCACGGCCACCTTCAGCAGCGAACACCCCGCAAACGACGCCGCGGCGAAAAGCGCGGCCGCCAGTTTCATCCATCCGTTCATCGTCATTCCGTTTACGGGTCCGGCCCGCAATTATCTTTCCAGTTTTTTCACAAAGTCGCGGATGTAGCGCACCGCGACGTAATGGCCCGCCTGGGGCATGTTGCCGTGGTCGAACCCGTCGAATTCCCGGATCTCGACGTCGGGATGCCCCGCCACCTGCATCATGCGCCAGAAATAGGCGTTCTCCTCGTAGCGGCCCAACATCTCCCGCCCGCGGTCGCCCGAGAGGATCAGGATCGGCGGGCAGTCGGGACGTATGTAGTTCAGCGGCGCCATGTCGTCCACGACCACCTGCGTATCGGGAATCCCCATTTCGCGGCGTCGCGCGAAATGGGTCACGACCTGCCCGCTGTAAGGGATCAGCGCCGCGAACGCCGTGTCGGGGTCGATGCCGTAGGGCGCCATCCAGCGTTTGTCCAGCCCGATCATCGAAGTCAGGTAACCGCCCGCCGAATGTCCGGCGATGAAGATCAGCCGCGGGTCGCCGCCGTAGGAAGCAATGTTTTTCACCACCCATGCGGCCGCAGCGGCGGCATCCGCCACGCAGTCGGCGACCTTCACGCGCGGAGCGAGGCGGTAATCCACGCCCACCACGGCGAATCCTTTGCCGCACAACGCTTTCGGAATCTCGCGCCGCCCGCCGGTCAGTCCCCCGCCGTGGAACCACACGACGGTCGGAAATCCCTTCCTATCCGCCGGCCAGCAAATGTCCAGCCGGCAAAGCGAATCGACATAGCCGTCGCCCGCCGCGTCGCGGTAGGCGATGCCGGTTTCGGTCCGGCAGGCGGCCGTCTGGGCCGAAATCCCCGTGCAGAGCAGGGTCAGAGCCGCGAAAAGCGCAAAAAATCGTTTCATGGAATCAGGTCGTTTTGGGTCATAAAGATAGGTAAAATCCCGTAAAAAACACTATCTTTGCAAAACCGACTGCATTAAAACAGCCATCATTATGAAAATCGCCTGCCTGCAATTCAATCCGATACAGGAAAACACCTACGTCGTCTGGGACGACACCAAAGCGTGCATCGTCATCGACGCCGGAAACAGCAACCCGCGCGAGGACGCCGCGCTGGACAACTTCATCGCCGAGCACGGGCTGAAACCCGTCATGGCGGTCAACACCCACGGCCATTTCGACCACACGCTGGGCGTCGAGCACCTCAAACAGCGCTACGGCATCCCCTTCGCCCTCTCGTCGAAGGACCGGTTCCTGCTGGACAACGCAGCGACGAGCGGTTCGGTCTTCGGCGTGAAGATCGGCGCGATGCCCGCGGCGGACCTCGACCTGGACACCCTGTCCGAAGTGCGTTTCGGCAACACCGCCCTGCGCGTGATCCGCACCCCCGGCCACACCCCCGGCCATGTGGCGCTGTACGAGCCGGACTCGAAATCGCTCTTCACGGGCGACACGCTTTTCCGCGAGTCGATCGGCCGCACCGACCTGCCGGGCGGCGACTATTCGTGGATCATGCGCTCGATCCTCGACTCGCTGATTCCGCTGGGCGAGGAGGTGCACATCTATCCCGGCCACGGTCCCGAGTCGACGATCGGCCACGAAACGCTCTACAACCCCTTCATCGTCGAGGTGCTGAACGAGGAGGTCAACTACCGGAACTAAAAATTAAAAATTGAAATTGGGGAAATTCATCCATAAGATTCTCTACCGCACCCTGCCGTTAGAAGGCTACCTGCGCGCCGTGAGCCGGCTGTTCTTCCTCTGGCAGCGGCTGGGCATCGGACGCGAGGCCCCTGCCACGGAGTACGTCTACCACCTGCCGAAGCTGGTACGCGCGGGCGACACATGCATCGACATCGGCGCCAACCTCGGCTACTACGCCCGCACGATCTCCCGCCTCGCAGGCCCCGCGGGCAAGGTCTACGCCGTGGAACCGGTGGCCCCGATCCGCAAGGTGTTGAGCCGCAACCTCCGCCGCTGCGCCAATACCGAAATACTTCCCTACGCCCTGGGCACGGAGTCGAAACCCATCGTGATGGCCAACGACTCGGCGCGCGAGACGGGCTACTTCGGAACCGGACAGAACTTCGTAAACGACGCCGGCGGCCGAGCCGACGTGGAGTTCACGGCCCAGATGCGCCGCGGCAGCGAACTGTTCGGCAAACTGGAGCGCCTCGACTTCATCAAATGCGACATCGAGGGTTACGAGGTCATCGTGATGCGGGAAATGCGTCCCCTGCTGGAGCGTCACCGCCCCACGGTGCTGATCGAAACGGGCGGCGAAAACCGTCCGCAGATCGTCGCGCTCTTCACCGGGCTGGGCTACACGGGTTACACGCTCGACCGCGGACGGGAGATCCCGCTGACGGACGACTCGTCGAAAGACATCATCTTCCGCCCCGGAAACTGACTATGAATGGTAATTATATTTTGCTCCGAGGGTCGGAAGCTCCGATTTTGCCGCACAGCGGCACCAAGCCCTTCCCCGAGGGAAGGGTTTGGGATGGGGTCAGACTTGCAAACGGCGTCGAAGACGACGAATACGGCGGTCGGGAACCAGAATCAGAGCAGAATAACAACTTGATTACTTATGAATTATGAATCGCCATGCGCATTGACATCATCACCTCGGTTCCCGAACTCCTGACCTCGCCGCTCCACGAATCCATCCTGAAGCGGGCGCAGGAGAAAGGTCTCGTGGAGATCGTCGTACACAACCTGCACGACTACGCCCACGACAAACGCAAGACCACCGACGACTATCCGTTCGGCGGCGAGGCGGGAATGGTTATGAAGTGCGAACCGGTCTTCGAACTGGTCGAGAAGCTCCAGTCGGAACGGCCGTACGACGAAATCATCTACACCTCGCCCGACGGCATCCGCTACGACCAGCACGAGGCCAACCGCCTCTCGACACTGGAAAACATCATCATCCTCTGCGGCCATTACAAGGGTATCGACCACCGCATCCGCGAGCACCTCGTAACGCGCGAGATCTCGATCGGCGACTACGTGCTGACGGGCGGCGAGCTGGCGGCCTGCATCATCGCCGACTCGGTCGTGCGGATCATCCCCGGGGCCATCGGCGACGAGGCGTCGGCCCTCACGGACTCGTTCCAGGACAACCTGCTGGCTCCCCCGGTCTACACGCGGCCGGCGGAGTTCCGCGGCTGGCGGGTCCCCGACGTGCTATTGTCGGGCAACTTCGCCCAGATCGCCAAATGGCAGGACGACGAGGCTTACGAGCGCACGAAGCGCCTGCGCCCCGACCTGCTCAACGAATAGCAGCCCCCTTACGCTCCCGCACTTTTTGATTTTAGAGGAGCGGATTTTGACATAACGAAGGCCGACGCAGAAGGGACATACCAGTGTATTTCCCTTTTGCGAAGGACGAGGCAGGGCAAAAGGCGCCCTATAAAATCGAAAAGATGAAATACTACCTCATCGCCGGGGAGCCTTCGGGCGACCTGCACGGCGCAAACCTGATCCGAGGGCTGCAAAAAGCCGATCCCGGGGCGGAATTCCGCTTCTGGGGCGGGGACTGCATGGCCGCGGCGGGCGGCGCGGAGAACCTGCGCAAACACTACCGGGAGACCTCGTTCTTCGGCATCGTGCAGGTGCTGAAGAACCTCGGGACCATCCGGCGGCAGATGCGGGAGTGTCAGGCCGACGTGGCGGAGTTCGCCCCCGACGTGCTGATTCTGGTGGACTATCCGGGATTCAACATGAAGATGGCCCGCTGGGCCAAAGAGCACGGCATCCGCACCTTCTATTACATCGCCCCGAAGGTCTGGGCGTGGCGCGAATGGCGGGTGAAGGCGATCCGCAGATACGTCGACCGGCTCTTCATCATCTTCCCCTTCGAGCGGACCTATTTCCCGAAACACGGCATCACGCCCGTTTTCGAGGGCAACCCGCTCGTCGACGCCATCGAGGCCCGGCGGACGACGCTCCCGACGCCCGAGGAGTTCCGCCGCCGCAACTCCCTCGACCAACGCCCGATCGTCGCCCTGCTGGCCGGCAGCCGCCGGAACGAGATCCGCGACAACCTGCCGCTGATGGCCGCGCTGTCGCGAAAATTCCCCGAGCGCCAGTTCGTGGTGGCGGGCGTCGCATGGCTCGACCGGGCGCTTTACGAACAATACACAGACGGAAGCGGCATCCGCTACGTCTGCGACCAGACCTACGAGACGCTTGCGGCGGCCGAGGCGGCCGTGGTGACGTCGGGCACGGCGACGCTCGAAACGGCCCTGCTGGGCATTCCCGAAGTGGTGGTCTACCGCACGGTGTGGTGGCAGGTATGGCTGCGGCCCTACGTGCTGAAGGTCCCCTGGGTGTCGCTCGTGAACCTGAACCTGGGGCGCGAGGCCGTCGCCGAGATCATCCAGTCGGATTTCTCGGTCGACCGCGCCGAACGCGAGCTGCGGGCGATCCTGCACGGCGGCAGCAAGCGCGGAAAGATGCTCGCCGACTTCGGCGAACTGAAAACGATCATCGGAGGCCCGGGAGCCAGCGAACGGTTTGCGGCACGGATGGTCGCAGAACTACACGCACAGAAAATAAAATAGCTTCCGATGAACGACCCGCTCGCTCCTCTGCTCGCCGGAGCATTTGTAATCGTATGCGGCCTGCTGGTCAAACGGTTCCCGATGCTGATCTCGGGTTACAACACCCTGCCGAAGGAGAAACGCAAAAACGTCGACATCGACGGTCTTTCGTCGTTCATGCGACGACACCTGGTGATAATCGGAGGTTTATTGATTTTATTTACAACAATACTCGAACTGACCGGCCAACAGGAGGCTTTTTCCATAATCCTCGCTGTCTACCTGCCGGTTTACGTGATCTGGATGGTGGTCCGGGCACAGCGCTACGACCACAATAAATAAGGAGAGAGCATGAAAATCATCTGCATAGGCCGCAACTACGCCGAACATGCCGCCGAGTTGCACGAACAGCTCAACGACAGCGGGAAACTCCCCGAGGAACCGATGTTCTTCCTCAAGCCCGACACGGCGCTGCTGCGCAACAACGACCCGTTTTACACCCCGTCGTTCTCGCAGGAGGTGCACTACGAATGCGAACTGGTGGTGCGGATCAACCGCGTGGGCAAGGCCATCGCCGAGCGTTTCGCCCACCGTTATTACGACGAGGTGGGACTGGGCATCGACTTCACGGCCCGCGACCTCCAGCGGCGGGCTATCGCCGAGGGGCTTCCGTGGGAGAGCTGCAAGGCTTTCGACCGCTCGGCGGCGATCTCGCCGAAATTCGTCTCCTTGCAGGAGCTGGGCGGCGACGTGCAGCGGCTGCACTTCACGCTCGACGTGAACGGGGAGCGCCGCCAGAGAGGCGACACGGCGGAGATGCTCTTCACGGTCGACCGAATCATCGCCACGGTGTCGCGGTACATGACCCTGCGCATGGGCGACCTGCTCTACACCGGAACGCCAGCCGGCGTGGGCCCCGTCCGCCCCGGCGACACGCTGCGCGCTGCGCTCGAAGGACGCGAACTGTTAAATTTCGACATCAGATGAACCTTGAAAAACGATTGTTCCGAAATCGAAAAAAATGCAGAACCGCTCCGTAAAACTTTTCACCTTTCACCTTTAACTTTTCACCTTTATACATGCTGCTCAACGACAAACTCAAACCCTACCGCCTGCTGCTGGCGTCGCAGTCGCCACGGCGGCGGGAGCTGATGACCGGCTGCGGGTTGCCCTACGAACTGGCCGAAAAATTCGACTGCGAGGAGACCTATCCCGACGACCTTCCGCTTATCGGCGTTTCGGAGTACCTCTCGACGCTCAAAAGCGAAGCCTATCCGGTTCCGTTGCTCGAAAACGACATCCTGCTCACGGCCGACACCGTCGTGCTGGCCGGCGGCGAATTCCGGATGACGGCCGAAGGCTCGACATGGCACGGAGGGGAGATTCTGGGCAAACCCCGCGACCGCGACGACGCCCGCCGCATGCTGAAAATCCTGTCGGGCGCGCATCATCTGGTCACAACCGGCGTCACCCTGCGCTCCGCCGCGCGGATGACCCACTTCACTTCGCTGACCTATGTCTGGTTCCGCACGCTCACCGACGAGGAGATCGCCTACTATGTCGACACCTTCCAACCCTTCGACAAGGCCGGGGCATACGGCATTCAGGAGTGGATCGGCTACGCCGCCATCGAGTGCATCGAAGGCTCGTTCTACAACGTCATGGGACTTCCCGTCCAGAAAGTATACACCGAATTAGATAAATTTTTGAATCCATGAAACGCACCCTGCTGACCCTGCTCGCCGCCCTTGCCCTCCTGCCTGCGCTGGCCGACGAGGGCATGTGGCTCCCGAGCCTGATCTCCGAACGCATCGACGACATGCGTGCAAAAGGCTTCCGCCTCACGGCCGAAGACATCTACTCGATCAACAAGGCCTCGATGAAAGACGCCGTCGTACTCTTCAACGGCGGCTGTACGGGCGAACTCATTTCGCCTGAAGGCCTGCTGCTCACCAACCACCACTGCGGCTACGACGCCATCCAAAAACATTCGACCGTCGAGCACGACTACCTGACCAACGGTTTCTGGGCCATGTCGCGGGCCGAGGAGCTGCCCAACGAAAAACTCTGGGTCCGCTTCCTCGTCCGCATGGAGGAGGTGACCGACCGGATCGCCGCGGGCGAGACGGCCGCGCAGATCGTCGAAAAAGCCAAGGCCGAAGGCACGGGCTACAAAGCCTCGGTCGAACAGATGTACTACGGCAACCAGCAGTTCCTGTTCGTCTACGAGCAGTTCGACGACGTGCGCCTGGTGGCCGCGCCGCCCTCGTCGATCGGCAAGTTCGGCGGCGACACCGACAACTGGATCTGGCCCCGCCACACGGGCGATTTCTCGATGTTCCGCGTCTACGCTTCGAAGGACAACCGTCCGGCGGCCTACTCGCCCCAGAACGTCCCCTACCGTCCGAAAAAACACTTCAGCATATCCACGAAAGGGGTTAAAGAGGGCGATTTCACGATGATCTACGGTTTCCCGGGCAACACGCAGGAGTACATCCTCTCCGACGCCGTGGCCTACATCGCCGAGCGTTCCGACCCGGCCAAGATCGCCGTCCGCACGGGCCGTCTCGACATCATCACCAAAGCGCAGGAGTCCGACCCCGCGCTGCGCATCCACTACGCCGCCAAGCACGCCTCGATCGCCAACGCCTGGAAAAAATGGCAGGGCGAAGCGCTGGGCATCGACCGCCGCGGAACCGTCGCAGCGAAATTCGATTACGAGACGCAGTTCGGACTGTGGTCCGTGGGACGTCCCGAATACGCCGGCGTAGTGATGGGCCTGCGCGCCGAGTACGACCGGATCATGGACGCCTATTTCGCTTACGAAATCACGCGCGAAACGCTCTCGACGCTGCCGGCAGCCTACACCCCCGAAGAACGGGCCGAAGAGTGCTTCGCCCGGCGCAAGTTCGCCGAGCAGGCGCTCTGGCGCCATGCGTTCCGCGAATACGGCCGTTGCCCGAAGGTTTACCGCACGCCCTCCTACGCCGAAGGCATGGCCCGTTACAAATCGCCGGAAGCCTACGCCGACGCTCTTTTCGAGGCCGTATGGGAAGGCTCCGACAGCGTGGCCATGCAACCCGCAGTCAGACTGCGCGAGGAGACCAAACGCATGCTCGACCATATCTCGTGGATGCTGGGAACCAAGTCGCTGCGCAACCTCAACAGCAAAATCCTCAACGAACTTTATACTACTTATATAAAGGGTCTGCGCGAATGGGACCGCGAGCGGGCCTTCTATCCCGACGCCAACCTGACGCTCCGCGTGGCCTACGGCTCCGTGGCCGGATACGAGTACGCCGACGGCGAATACCACAAACCGCAGACGACGCTCGACGGCATCATCGCCAAGGACAATCCCGAAATTTACGACTACGACATTCCGCAGTCGCTGCGCGACCTCTACGCTTCGAAGAACTACGGCCGCTGGGGCACGGTGATCGACGGCCGCAGGACCGTGCCGGTCTGCTTCCTGGCGACGAACCACACCACGGGCGGCAATTCGGGATCACCGGTGCTGAACGCCGGGGGCGAACTCATCGGCATCAATTTCGACCGCACGTGGCGTTCGACGATGAGCGACATCGCCTTCGACCCTGCGATCTGCCGCAACATCGCCGTGGACATCCGCTACGTGCTGTTCGTCGTGGACCGTGTCGGCGGAGCGGGCTACCTGCTCAAGGAGATGACGCTCAAATAAAGCATTCCGGGACCGCCGCAGAACGACCCGGGCGGTCCCCATGCAAATTTTGTCGTTTTTTTCGCAAAAATTTTGCGAATCGCAAAATAGTGCCTATATTTGTACTCCCGAAAGTTGATTCGGGAGAGCAATGCCCAGGTGGTGAAATTGGTAGACACGCTACTTTGAGGGGGTAGTGAACAATTATGTTCGTGCAAGTTCGAGTCTTGTCCTGGGCACACGAAACCAAAACCGCAGCTGATTGTCAATCGGCTGCGGTTTTTCATTTTCGTTTTGTTCGCCCCCCACTTGCACCGCTCGTCACATTCCCCCGGCCGGCGCCCGGGCAACAAGGGCCGGCGCATGGCGATTCACGCCGCAAGGGTGCATGAAATCGAATCGCACGCACATCGTTTCAGTCTGAAGGTTCTTACGCGTGCGACTTCTTCGCCACGAACAGCGCGAGGATGAACGACAGGGCCGAGGCTGCGATCCAGAAGACGATCGCCGTGTCGAGGGGGTCGAGGATGATGACGTCCTTCCGGGCCTGCGCCTGCAAACACCCCGTATGGAGCGTCACCACGGCGAAATTCTCCCGGGCGTAGGATTGCAGGTTGAACGACGTTCCCAGCACCGTATAGTTGTTGTTGGCGCTGTGGATGATGAACGGACAGTTTTTGTCGGGCGAAATGGTGAAAAACGCCTCGCCGTCGAACTCGATCTCGCGCGTCGCCTTCCCGAATCCCGGGTCCACGGTGAGCGTCGCCTCGGAATTCATGCAGACCTTCGACCCGTCGGGCAGCACGATGTCGAGCCTCTCGCCGCACGCCGTGCGGTATTCCAAGGGCTGTGCGGCGCTGATCTCCGCCCCGGCCCCGGCTTCGGACGCGACATCGGGGGTGCGCTGCCAGAACCACACGGCGCAAACGCCCGCCGCAACCACGGCGGCCGCCGCCACATAGCGCAGGAACCGACTCCGGCGCCGTCCGGCGACCTCGGGGACAGCGAACAGGATCTTGTTGCGGGCTGCGAAACGCGCCCATTCCCGCTCCGCCTTGGCCGACGCGGGCAGCTCCCGTCTGGCGAGACACTCCCTGAAATAAGCCCGGTTTTCATCCGACTCCTCCAGCCATCCCGCCAGCATACCGGCCTCCTCCTTACTCAAAGCGTTGCTCCGGTACGAATTGATCAGTCTGTCTATCTCTTTCTGCATATCATTTACACAAAACAGATTTTTTCTCTTTGTCTTCACCCGGTAGACACGCCTTTTCCGGATACCGACCCCCGCCGTGCGATTTTTTTTTCGGAGCGTCCCTTTCCGCCCCCCCCCGGAAACCGGAAATCCCCGGGCCGAAGCTCCGGGGATTTTTCCGCTCCCGGCAAACGGGCAGGGCGCCGCAGAAGCGGCTGCGGCTCGTTCGGGCAGTCGTGAAAATTGGGTTTTATGCGAAATTTGCCGTATCTTGCCGAAAATTGGAAACCATGACACAGCAACTGCGATTCATACCGTTCAAATCACGCTCGGACAAGGGCTGGGCCGAAGCATGGGCGCTTTACGAAGCCTCCTTCCCCGACTGCGAACGCTGGGACGGCACGGGTTACGACCGCGCTTTCGGCGACCCGCATTTCGAGGCCGACGGCATCTGGCGCGGCGACGAGTTCATCGGCATCCTCTTCCACTGGAACGCCGGGGATTACCGCTACGTCGAGCATCTGGCCGTCTCGCCCCGCCTGCGGGGACAGAACATGGGTTCAAAAGCCCTCGCGGCCTTTTGCCAAGGGCGGCGCGTCATTCTGGAGATCGACCCGCCGGAGGATGAAATCTCGGTCCGCCGCCAGCATTTCTACCAGCGGCTGGGTTTCGTCGCCAATCCCTACGCGTATATCCACCCCTCGTTCCGGCGGCCGTTCCATCCCCACCGGCTGGTGCTGATGAGCTATCCCGAGGCCCTTACATACGAAGAGGCCCGCGGTTTCGCGGACTTCATTCGGGAACGGGTGCTCCGCTACTCCGAGCACGAGAATCCGGAGCTGCCGAGACTGTAAAGCGGCCGCTACAACATGCCGACCACGTATTTCGTGACGAAGTAACCGCCCGCCACCAGCCAGACGTAGAGCAGGCCGGCCAGCACGAAAGGCCTGGCCCCCGCCTGCCTGAATTTGTCGAGGCTCGTTTCGGTCCCCAGCGCCGTCATGGCCATCGTCAGCATGAAGGTATCGACGTACTCGATGGTCCCGTTGAGCGGAATTTCCCGGACCGTCTCCACCCCGCAAAGGCTTTGCAGCAGCGAATTGAGACCGATGATCCCGATGAACCCGAAGGCGAACCACGGCACGGCGATCCTGCGTTTTCCCGTTTCGCCCCCGGATTCCTTCCAGCGGCCCGCCAGCACGAAGCCCATGATCACGAGCACGGGCGCGAGCAGCATGACGCGGATCATCTTGGTGATGGTGGCCGTTCCGGCGATCCCCAGCGCATCGGTGGGGTCCATCGCGTTGCCCGCCCCGGCCACGTGGGCCACCTCGTGCAGCGTGCTGCCCGTGTAGACGGCCACTTCCGTGTCGGTCATCCCGTTGAGCATGCCCGTGCGGTACATGACCGGATAGAGAAACATCGAGAGGGTTCCGAAAATGACGACCGTGGAGACGGCGATGGCGGTTTTGTACCCCTCGCACTTCACCACCGGCTCGGCCCCCAGCACGGCCGCCGCGCCGCAGATGGTGCTGCCCGTCGAAGTCATCAGCGCCGTGTCGCGATCGATCTTCAGCAGGCGGCCCAGCAGAACGCCCCCCAGAATGGTGACCGTCACGACGATCAGGTCCACGACGACGGCCGGCACGCCCACGGCCGCCACCTGGGCCAGCGTCAGGCGGAACCCGTAGAGGACGATGCCCCAGCGCAGCACCTGCTTCGTGCAGAACCGGATGCCCGGGACCCAGGTTTCGGGCAGCCGGTTGCGCAGGCTGTTGGCGTAGAGCATGCCCAGCACGATGCCGACGATCAGGGGGCTGAACGAGAGCCGTCTGACAACGGGGATTTCGGCGATGTAAAATGCCGCGAACGAAAACAGCGCGATCAGGAGAATTCCGTGCAGGGTGTTCGCCCTGTTACCTTTTTCCAACATATCCTTGCAATTTTAATGACGACCGATAACTTTTGCTTCATTGCGACGGCAAAGGTCGCATCTTTTATCGGGATACGAAACAAGATTGGGTTATCCGGGATAACCTGAAGTTATGACGCAGGGATAAGGAAACCGGGGGCCGGCAATCAGAAATCCGCCCGGGCGAAGTCGATGAACCGCCGCGCCAGACGCGCAGGTTCGGCTTCGGCATGCACGAAAACGAAATCGCGGGAGAGCGTCAGCCCCTCGATGTCGACGATCCGCAGCGCGCCGCTGCGCAGTTCATCCACCACCGAAATCACCGATACGATGGCCATGGCGTCGCTGTTGCGGACGAAGGCCTTGATCCCCTCGGTCGACCCGAGGCGCATCGTCACATCGAGCTGCAAGAGACGGATGCCTCTGGCCGCAAGGGCCGCGGCGATCACTTCGAGCGTCCCCGAGCCGCTTTCGCGCAACACCAGCGGGATGCGCGGCAGCTCCTCGGGCGTCACCGTCTCCCGGCGGGCGTATTTCCCGCCCGGACGGGCCACCAGCACCAATTCGTCGGGCCTGAAAAGCGTGTAGTGCAGCCCCTGCCGGCGGCTGAGGCTCTCGACCAGCCCCAGATCCACGGCATGTTCGCCCAACGCCTGCTCGACCTCGGCGCTGTTGCCCGACGACATCGAGACCCGCACCCCGGGAAAGCGCGCCGTGAAGTGCGCCAGAATCGGCGGAAGGAGGTACTGCGCGATGGTCGTGCTGGCCCCGAGACGGAGTTCGCCCCCGGTCTGGTCGGTGCAGAGACTCATCTCGTATTCGAGGCGGCGGTAGTCGTCGAGAAGCCGCCCGGCCGCCTCCAGCATCGTACGCCCCGCATCGGTCAGCTCCAGACGGCTGCCGCGGCGGGTGAAAAGCTGCACCTTATAACGGGATTCCAGCTCGCCGACATGCTTGCTGACGACGGGCTGCGAAATGTAGAGTTGTTCGGCGGCCCGGGTGAAACTCAACGTCCGGGCCGCAGCGATAAAGACCTTGAGGCGGAAATCGTCCATAAGGCGTCAGCCCAGATGGCCTTCGTCGGCGAACTCCCTGACCGAACGGACGTAGTGGTCGATGGTCTCCTGCATCGAGACGAACGACTTGCCCCCCGCGGCGTTCTTGTGGCCGCCGCCGCTGAAATACTTCCGGGCGAAGAGGTTGACGTCGACGTCGCCCCGCGAGCGCAGCGACACGCGGATGAACTTGCGGTGGGCGAGAAACATGGCCGACATCTTGACCTTTTTGATCGTGAGGGCGTAGTTGACGAATCCCTCGCTGTCGCCCTGCTGGAACTGGAAGCGGCGCATCTCGTTCTCCAGCAAGGACATGTAGGCCACCGTCCCGTCCTGGATCACCTCCATCTTGCGGTTGATGGCATAGCCGAACAGCCGCGCGCGGCCCTCGGTATAGGCGTTGTAGACGCTGTTGTGAATGTCGGGGATCGAGATGCCCTTCTCGACCAGCACGGCCACGGCGCGGAACAGCTCCGGGGTGAGGAACGAGAAGGCGAAATTGCCCGTGTCGGTCATCATGCCCACGTAGAGCGACTCGGCCATGCGGCGTGTGATAGCCCCGGCGCCGCACATCGCCTCGACGATGCTGTACACCAGAAAACACGTGCTCGACGAATCGGGGTGCGAGAACATCAGGTCGAAGCCCTCGTCGGGCGAGAGGTGATGGTCGATCAGCACGCGGCGGGCCGTGGTGTTGGCCTCGATGGTGTCGCTGAGGATTTCGAGCCGCGAAACGGCGTTGAAATCGAGGCAGAAAATCATGTCGGCCTCCGCGATGGCGCGCCGTGCGCGCCCTTCGGTATCGGTCTTGAAGATCACCACCTCGTCGATCCCGGGCATCCAGTCGAGGAAATAGGGGTATTTATTGGGCACGACGCAGGTCACCGCATGTCCCATCGTACGCAGGACCTCGGCCCATGCGAGCGACGATCCGACGGCGTCGCCGTCGGGGTTGGTGTGGGAGACGACGACGATGCGCTGCCCGGGTCGGGCGAGCATCTCCCGCAGACGTTCGATATGTTCCTTCGATAACTTCATTCGGGTTGGTCCGCATTGGTGGACCCGACAAAGATAGAAAAAAACAGGCGATAAACCAACCGGCCTACCGGATATTCAGCAGCACGAGGTTGTCGAGCACAGTTTGCTGGGCCGTACGCTGGAGATATTCGGCCTGCTCGGCCGGAAGCTCCGCGGTGAAAGCCGTCTGGTAGGGACGCTGGAGGATCGTCGTGAAAATGACGTTGGCAGCCAGATAGCTGCCCGGAACCGCGGGGTGGTAGCAGTCGGGCCGGTAGAGGATGCAGTCGGGACGCTCGCTGCGCACCGCGCGCCACGCCATGCCCACCGGAGCGCACCATGCGCCGTTGTCGTAGGCCATTTCGAGGTAGCTGGTCTTCAGCCGCTCCTGCATCCCCTCGTATCCGTTCGAAAGCGGGTATTCGGCCACGGGCTTGCGGTTGCCGTACTTGTGCCCCCAGGTCATGTAGAAGATCACCCGGGCATCGGGCGACGCGGCATGCACCAGACTGTCGAGCGTCCGGGCCGCGGGATAGACCTCGCGGGCCACCTGTCCGGTCGGCATCGCGGGAGCCGTGCTCTGCTCCTGCAGGACGACGTAATCCCAGCCGCCGTCGGCAATGGCCTGCAACAGCTTCTTGTTTTTCAGGTGCCCCGAGAAGCGTTCGCCGCCCTTGAGAAAGCGCGTGCAGGAGAGTTTTACCTTCTGGGTCGAGGCGATCTTCTGCACCATGCCGGGCAAATCGTTGCAATAGGAGAAACTGTTGCCGACCCACAGCACCCGCAGGGAATCCTGCGGCGTTTGGGCCATGCCGCCCAGAGGCAGCAGAATCAGCAAAAGGCGGAAAGCGAGTTTCATCATATCTTCAAGGTTTTAGGTTGGCGGTGATCGGAGGCGTATTTGCGGCACCAGGTCGCAATGCCGCATTCGTCGCATTTGGGGGCACGGGCCACGCAGACGTAACGCCCGTGGAGGATCAGCCAGTGGTGGGCCAGAGGCAGCAGATGGCCGGGAATGTTCTTTTCGAGGGTCAGCTCCGTCTGCAACGGGGTTTTCGAACGGGTTGTCAGCCCGATGCGCTCCGAGACGCGGAAAACGTGCGTGTCGACCGGCATCACCTCCTTCTGCCACAGCACAGCCCCCAGCACGTTGGCCGTCTTGCGGCCCACGCCGGGCAGACGCTGCATCTGCTCCAGGTCGCTCGGGACTTCGCCGCCGAACTCCTCGCAGAGCATCCGGGCCATTCCCGCGAGGTTTCTGGCCTTGTTGTTCGGGTAGGAGATGCTCCGGATGTAGGGATAAATCTCCTCGGCCGTGGCGCGGGCCATGTGGTACGGCGTGGGAAAGGCTTCGAACAGCGCCGGGGTGGTCATGTTGACCCGTTTGTCGGTGCACTGCGCCGAGAGGATCACCGCCACCAGCAGCTGATAAGGGTCCGAGTAGTGCAGTTCGCTTTCGGCCACGGGCATATGCTCCGAAAACCAGGCGATTACGCCGTCATAACGTTGTTTGGTCGTCATAAATGCTGTTTTTTACGTCGGAAAAGAATCTTTTTCACCAGCAGTCCCGGCCCTTCGGGACAGAGCGCGAGGCGCGGGCAGGCCGCAACGTCGCGCCGCCAGCGCGTCACGTATTCCCCGACCGGACCTTCCCACGAAAGGACCCACAAAGCCACCGAACTGCGCCGCCGGAGAATGCGGAAGCGGTTGCGGCCCGCAGCGTAGCGGGCGTCGAACCAGAGGCTTATGTCCATCAGCGAATCGCAGAAGGCGATCCGTTTCCGGTAGGCCGTGCTGTGGCTCACGCTGTCGGGCAGGCGCCGGTGGACGGCCGTGATGTCGGGCAGATAGCTGATGCGGCTGCGCACCGAGAACCAGAGCCACATCGGGGCGTCGTCGGTCTTCCACTCGGGATGCTCCGCGGGACGAACCTCGTCGTAATACCGTGCGATCAACTCCCGGCGGGCCAGCGTCGCGCAGTTGGCGATGGTCAGGCTGCACAGCAGACGCCCGAAATCGGTGTAATGGTCCGGGTGGTCGGGTTCCGTGCGGTCCGAGGCCTGCCAGTAGTTCGAGGCGCGCGTATAGCACATGCCGCACCCGGGGTCCGACTCCATCAGGTCGGCCTGCATCTGCAATTTCCGGAGATCGCACCACCAGTCGTCGCCGTCGAGGTAGGCCACGTATTTCCCGCGGCACGCCTCGAACGTCCGCCGGTAGTTGGCCCGCCAGCCGACATTCTCCGGCGAGGTCACCAGCCGGATGCGGTCCGGGTATTTCGCCGCATATTCGCGGCAGATCGCCGCCGTGCGGTCCGTGCTGCAATCCTCCCCCACGACCAGTTCGACTCCGAACGAGGTCTGCTGCGCCAGCACGCTTTCGATGGCCTCGGCGATATAGGGTTCGTGGTTGTAGGTGGTCATGCAGACCGATACGAGCGGCGTCTCCATCGCGATCAGAGTTTGGTCAGTTTCGCAAATTTGGCCAGCAGGGTCTTTTCGCCCGCATTGTCGAAAGCCACCACGAGTTTGTGGTCCGTGGACAGCGTCTCGATGCGCTGCACGATGCCCACGCCGAATTTCGGGTGCTCGACGCGCTGTCCCACGACGTATTCGCCGCTCACCGCCGCCGCACTTCCGGAGGAAAGGCCGCCGTCCATCGCCTGACGCACGCCGACACGGCGCATGCCGTCGGTCGAAGGCCGGGGCGTCTGCACCAGCGCCGGATCGGGAGCCGCCGCCGGACGCCGGGACTCCGCAGCCCGCGCGAAACGACGCGCGGGACCCGACTCGCCGTCGGCCGCACGGCCGAAACCTCCGCCGGAACCGCTGCGGCTTCCGTAACCGCCCGAACCGCCGTTTCCGCCGCCTCCGAAACGTCCGCCCCCCTGCTGTTTCTGCTGGAAGCGGTAGTCGAAGCGGCGGCGCAGTTCGTCGATGGCCGCGGGTCCGTCGTCGCCGGGCCGACGCTGCGGACGCGTCTCCGCGAAATCGGCGTCCGACTCGATGTACCGGGGGTCGATCTCGCGCAGGAAACAGCTCGGACGCGTAAACTTCGACTCTCCCCACTGGAAACGCATTTCGGCGTAGGAGATCGTCGCCGAAACCTTGGCGCGGGTCAGGGCCACGTAGAACAGGCGCCGCTCCTCCTCGATGCCGTCGGGCGACTCGACGGCCCGCTGCGAAGGGAAGAGGTTTTCTTCCAGACCCACGATATACACATACTTATATTCAAGCCCCTTGGCCGAATGGACCGTCATCAGCGTCACCTTGTTCTTGCTGTCGGGGTCGTCCTGATCCATGTCGGTCATCAGCATCATGTTCTGCAACCACTCCTCGATGGTGGCCTCCTCCTCTTCGGGACGCTCGCCGCCCCGGATTTCGGCGTCGACCCGCTCCTTGAACTCCTGCATCGAGTTCAGCAGCTCCTCGATGTTGTCCAGCGCCGAAGCGGCCTCGGGGGTGTTCTCCGTGCGGTAGGCAGCGATGATGCCCGACCGCGAGGCGATCTCTAGTCCGAAATCGTACAGCCCCTTGTCGTTGCGCGCCAGCGACAGCGCGCGGATCATCGCCACGAAATCCGCCACCTTGCGGGCGATGGTGCGCTGCACGGGGTCCGTGACGGGTTCGGCGACCAGCGCGTCGACCGCCTCCCACATCGAGACGCCCCGCTCGGCGGCCAATGCCGCGATACGCTGCACGGTCGTGTCGCCGATGCCGCGGGCCGGATAGTTGACGATGCGCTTGAAGGCCTCGTCGTCGCGGGGATTGATCACCAGCCGGATATAGGCCATCATGTCGCGGATCTCCTTGTGGTCGTAGAACGACGAACCCTTGTAGATGCGGTAGGGAATGCCCCGGCGGCGGAGGTTGTCCTCCAGCACGGCCGACTGGTTGTTGGTGCGGTAGAGAATCACAGCCTCCGACCACTCGTCGCCCGCCGCGCGGACCTTGTCGCGCAGGTCCGTAACGACCATTTCGGCCTCCTCGCGGTCGGTGTATGCCTTCAGGATGCGGATTTTGTCGCCCACGTCGCCCTCCGAGAAACAATGCTTCTCCATGCGCTTCGAGTTGCGGACGATCACCGAGTTGGCCGCATCGACGATCGTCTGCGTCGAACGGTAGTTCTGCTCCAGCTTGAAGACCATCGCCGAGGGATAATCCTTCTTGAACGAGAGGATGTTCTCGATCTTGGCCCCGCGGAACGAATAGATCGACTGCGCGTCGTCGCCCACGACGCAGACCTTCGAATGGGTCTGCGACAGCCGGCGGATGATCGTATACTGCGCATAGTTGGTGTCCTGATACTCGTCGACCAGAATGTATTGGAACTGCTCCTGATAGCGGGCCAGCACGTCGGGACAATCCCTCAACAGGATGTTGGTCTGCAAAAGCAGATCATCGAAGTCCATCGCGCCGTTGCGCTTGCAACGCTGGCAGTAGATGTTGTAGATGTTGCCGAATTCGGGGATCTGGGCCTGCCGGTCCTCGGCCGCGCAGGTCGAATTGGCCAGATAGGCGCCCGGCGTGACGAGGCAGTTCTTGGCGTAGGAGATACGCGAAGAGAGCACGTTGGGCTTGTACTTCTCGTCGGGAAGGTTCAGTTCCCGCACGATGGTCTTCAGCAGGTTCTTGCAGTCGCTGGGTTCGTAGATGGTGAACGAATCGGTGAACCCGATCTTTTCGGCGTTCTCCCGCAGGATGCGCGAAAAGACCGAGTGGAACGTACCCATGCGGATATAGCGGCTGCGGTTGTCGGGCAGCATCTGCGCGATGCGTTCGCGCATCGACTCGGCGGCCTTGTTCGTAAAGGTCAGGGCCAGAATGTTCCAGGGCTTAATGCCCTGCTCGATCATGTATGCGATGCGCGAAGTCAGCACGCGGGTCTTGCCCGACCCCGCGCCCGCGATGATGAGCGACGGCGAGTCGTAATTGACCACGGCATCCCGCTGGGCGGGGTTCAGACCTTGTAATATCGGCGATTCTTTGGATTCCATGACCGCAAAGTTAATACTTTTTTGCACGCCCTTCGGACAAAGTTCCGCCGATTTCGGAAAATTTTACCGCCGCGCCGCAAAATGGCGGACATGAAAACCCACGCTGAAATCAGTCCCCGACAGCAACGACACGCTTATTGAAACTCCACGTCGCAACTCGCCTCGAACACCTTTCCGTCATCGGCTGTCAGGCGCACGAAAAGCGTATGCTTTCCGGGCTGCGCCGGCCGGGTGACAAACCGAAAATAACCCCCCCCTCTGGGCAAAAGCGTCATATCATCCGGCGTAAGCTCCGAAATCAATTTATCGACGGGATAATATTCACCGTTCAGTTGTTCATGGTATTTTTGCGTATAGCCGCTCTGAATATAGGGCCAGGGCGTATTGCTGGAAAAGCGGGCCAGATCGTTGAGCGACGTCCCCGCAGGATGTTCGGCATCCCAGTCGGCGGAACTCCACACCTCCAGATTGACGAAATCCCGGAAACACCGCGGGTTGAGTCCCTGATCATAAAAATAAACCCGAACCCGACGATTATAAGATACATCGTTGTGTTTTTCGCACAATTGATTATAGAAATCCTTCTTTTTACCGCTCATAGCTATATCCCATTCGCCCTCGCCAACAAAATCGACAGAATACCCCAATCCGAAATCTGTCATAGCAACGGATATTCCCCTCATATTCCCATATGAAAGTACAAATGAACGGGTGTAATAATCCTCATATGATTTGACGCAACCGACAGCCGACAAAACACACAGTAGAAGAACAAGTTTTTTCATAATCGCTACGGTTTATTATAAGTAACGATCCGGAACCACCAGGTATAATTCCGGGTATTCTCACCCCGTGTCAGCGGGAGAACAACGCCATCATCTCCCAAAACACGTCCGTTCACCGCATCGAAAGCTTTGCTGGCAAAGTATCCGTCGTACTTTCCACCCCAGCCCCAGTTGCAATGCAAAAGGAGAGATTTATCGACCCTCCTGCTTATGAGATTACTCATAGAAAATCGGGATTAAGGGTTAACAGATAACAAGATAGAAAAAAACCGATGAAACCGGACTGTTTTACCGGTTTTATTTTATTAAATTTGCAATAATTTCGATGAAAAAACGTTGGAAAAACAAAATTGAAAAAACAAACAGAATAACACGACAAATACAATGAGCGAAGTCATCAACATCAAAGAACTCAACGAGCGCATCGAACGCGAATCCGTTTTCGTCGATACGCTCCGCAACGAAATGGGAAAGGTCATCGTGGGCCAGAGCCACCTGGTGGACACCCTGCTGATCGGCCTGCTGTCCAACGGACACATCCTTCTGGAAGGCGTCCCGGGACTGGCCAAGACGCTGGCCATCACCACGCTCGCCAAGGCTGTCGACGCCTGTTTCTCGCGCATACAGTTCACCCCCGACCTGCTGCCCGCCGACCTGATCGGCACGCTGATCTACTCGCAGAAGAACGAGGATTTCGTCGTACGCAAGGGTCCGATCTTCGCCAACTTCGTACTGGCGGACGAGATCAACCGCTCCCCGGCCAAAGTGCAGTCGGCGCTGCTGGAAGCCATGCAGGAGCGTCAGGTGACCATCGGCGACAACACCTATCCCCTGCCGCAGCCGTTCCTCGTGCTGGCCACGCAGAACCCCCTGGAGCAGGAGGGAACCTACCCGCTGCCCGAGGCGCAGGTCGACCGTTTCATGCTCAAGGCCAAGATCTCCTACCCCAAGAAGCAGGAGGAGCGCGACATCGTGCGCATGAACCTCTCGGGCGCCGGCATGCCCGAGGTGGGCAAGGTCATCACCCCCGAGGACATCGTCAAGGCCCGCAAGGTGGTCGAGGACGTCTACATGGACGAAAAGATCGAGAAATACATCATCGACATCATTTTCGCCACGCGCGAGCCGGCGGAGTACAACCTCCAGAAGTTGCAGAACCTGATCGCCTACGGCGGTTCGCCCCGTGCGTCGATCTCGCTGGCCAAGGCCGCCCGGGCTTACGCCTTCATCCGCCGCCGCGGCTATGTCATCCCCGAGGACGTGCGCGCCGTCTGCCACGACGTGCTGCGCCACCGCATCGGCCTGACCTACGAGGCCGAGGCCGAGAACATCACCACCGAGGAGATCATCACCGACATTCTCAACAACGTAATCGTACCCTAACGATGCAGGAAACCGAGAACGATATTCTCAAACGCGTCCGCAAGATCGAGATCAAGACCCGCGGTCTTTCCAACGAGATCTTCGCCGGAAAGTACCATACGGCTTTCCGCGGGCGGGGCATGTCGTTTTCCGAAGTGCGGGAGTACCGTGCGGGCGACGACGTGCGGGACATCGACTGGAACGTCACGGCCCGCTCGCGCAAACCCCACATCAAGGTCTACGAGGAGGAACGCGAACTGACGATGATGCTGCTGGTCGACGTGTCGGCCTCGCGCATGTTCGGTTCGACCGACCGGCTGAAAAAGAACATCATCACCGAAATCGCCGCCGTGCTGGCCTTCTCCGCCGCGCAGAACAACGACAAGGTGGGCTGCATCTTCTTTTCGGACCGGGTCGAAAAGTTCATCCCCCCGAAGAAGGGCCGCAGCCATATTCTGATGATCATCCGCGAACTGATCGGCTTCCGCCCCGAATCCGCGGGCACGAAACTCTCGGAGCCGGTGCGTTTCCTGACGAATGTCAACAAGAAGCGCTGCACGACCTTCATCCTCTCGGACTTCATGGACTCGACCGGCGACAAGTCGGCGCTGGACGACGCGCTGAAGATCGCCGGGAGCAAGCACGACCTGGTGGGCATCCGCGTCTACGATCCCCGCGAGACGGAGCTTCCCGACGTGGGCATCGTCGAGCTGAAGGACGCCGAGAGCGGCCGCAAGGTCTGGGTCGACACCTCGTCGCGGGCCGTGCGCGACCACTATGCCGCCTCGTGGCAGCGGCGCAGCGGCGAAATAGAGGCGACGCTCAAGCACAACCGCATCGACACGGCGATGATCTCGACCGACGGCGACTATGTGGCCGAATTGATAAAACTGTTCAAACAGCGATGAAACGACTCTTTGCAATAGCGCTTCTTTTCGCGGGACTCGCGGCCCGGGCGCAGGAGACGCCCACGGTCACGGCGCGCGTAGAACCCGACAGCATTATGATCGGCGACCGCTTCGATTACGTCATCGACGTGGAGAAGGATCTGGTGCAGGTCGTGGAATTCCCCGTATTCGACCCCCGCGACGGCAAGATCGAGCTGGTCGAGAACTGCCCGGTCGACACGCTCGAACGCGACGGCCGGCGGCTCAAACTGCGCAAGCGCTACCGGCTGGCCGCATTCGACGAGGGCAAATACAACCTCGGCGCGGCGCAGGTGCTCTACGCCGACAAGAACATCCTCGACACGCTCCGGAGCACCGATTCGGTCTATCTGGAGGTTGCGACGTTCCAGATCGACTCCACATCGCAGTCGATCTACGACCTGAAAGCCCAGAAAAACCTGCCGTTCCGCTTCCGCGAGGTGAGCGGCTACGTCAAGTGGGGCGTTTTCTTCCTCCTGATGCTGCTCGCGGCGGGCTATGCGCTCAAGCGTTACCTCGCCAGCCGCGGCAAGGGTTTCGGCGACCTGTTCAAACCCGCTCCGCCGCTCCCGCCGCACGTGGCGGCCATCCAGGCCCTCGAAGCGCTCCACAACCAGAAACTATGGCAGAACAACAGGCATAAGCAGTACTATTCGGGCCTTACGGACATCCTGCGCACCTATATCGCCGCCCGCTGGGGCTTCGGCGCCATGGAGATGACCTCCGACGAGATCATCGAGACGATGCGCCCGGAGGAGCTGCCCGACAAGGCGCGGATGGACCTGACGGCGATCCTGCGCGACGCCGACCTGGTGAAGTTCGCCAAGGCAACGCCCGAGGCCGAGCAGAACGAGGCCGACTACCTCAAGGCGTACTACTTCGTCGAGGAGACGAAACCCGTCGAGGAGGAGGCTCCCGCCGAGGAAGAGTCCCCGAAGCAAAACTAAACGCGACAACGATGTACAAGTCACTCTATATCATTCTGTTTCTCTTTGCCGCCTCCGGGGTGCAGGCCCAACAGCTGCCCGAACGCTCGCTGGTGCGCAAAGGCAACCGGCAGTACAACAAAGGCAACTACGAGCAGTCGGCCGGCCGTTACGAGCAGGCCCTGCAAGCGGCTCCGGGACAGTTCGAAGCGATCTACAACCTCGGAAACGCCCTCTACAAGGCCGAACGGTTCGACCGTGCCGAGCAGACCATGCAGCAGGCCGCGGCGGACTCGCTGCGCGCGGACACGGAGCGCGCCGAAGCGTTCTACAACCTCGGAAACGCGCAGTTCAAGCAACAGAAGTATCAGGAGGCGCTCGAAAGCTACAAGCAGTCGCTGCGCCTGAACCCCTCGGACATGGAGGCCAAGTACAACTACGCCTACACCAAGCGGCTGCTCGACGAGAACAAGGACGGCGGCGGTGGCGGCGGAGATCAGAACAAGGACCAGAACCAAGACCAGGACAAGGATCAGAACCAGAACGATCAGAGTCAGCAGAACCCCGATCAGAAAGACGATCAGAAGGACCAAAAGGGCGACCCCAAGGACCAGCAGGGCGATCAGAAACAGAACCCGCAGGAGGGCAAGGGCGACAAGGAGGACAAGGAGGACCAGGGCGACAAGGAGGACCAGGGCGACCAGCAGGGGCAGCCGACGCCTTCGGGCATCTCGCCGCAGGAACAGCAGCAGATGCTCGACGCCATCCAGGCCCAGGAGGACAAGACCCAGGAGAAACTCAAGGAGAAACAGGGCGTGGTCGTCCGCGGAAAGAAAAACTGGTAGTTTTTTAATTAAAAATGAAAAATTAAGAATTAAAAATTGAAGGCCGATAACACCATAAAGGACAAAAGCCTCGATTTTGCAATCCGGATTGTCCGGCTGTATAAGCATATTTCCGAAACGAATAACGAGTACATACTTTCGAAACAGCTGCTTAAAAGCGGAACGAGTATCGGAGCAAACGTCCGGGAAGCAATCGGAGGACAATCGAAAGAGGATTTCATCGCAAAAATGCACATTGCATTAAAGGAAGCGTATGAAACCGAATATTGGTTGGAATTGTTATACAGCACGGACTACCTGGCGGAGAACGAATTTAAAAGTATTTTTACCGATTGCCGGGAATTGACGAATATTCTTGCAAGTATCCTGAAAACAATGAAAGAGACAAAATAATTTTTAATTTTTCATTCTTAATTTTTAATTGTGTAAGCTATGCATTTTGCTTCACCATATTATCTCTGGCTGCTGACGCTGCTCGTGCCGATGATCGGCTATTACGTTTGGCGGACGTTGCAGGGCGGAGCCTCGATCCAGATTTCGAGCGTCGCCGGCGTCGTGCGCGCACCCCGGACCGTGCGCTACTACCTGCGCCACCTGCCTTTCGCGCTGCGTGCGGCGGCCTTCGCGCTGCTCGTCGTGGCGCTGGCGCGCCCGCAGGACGTCGAACAGAACGTCCGCACCAACACCGAGGGCATCGACATCATGCTGGCCATCGACGTCTCCGGTTCGATGCTGGCCCGCGACTTCAAGCCCGACCGCATCACGGCCGCCAAGGAGGTGGCCGGATCGTTCATCGCCGACCGCTACGGCGACCGCATCGGACTGGTGGCCTTCGCCGGCGAAGCCTTCACGCAAAGCCCGCTGACCACCGACCAGAGCACGCTGCAAACCCTTCTGGCCCGCATCCGCAGCGGACTGATCGAGGACGGCACGGCCATCGGCAACGGATTGGCCACGGCGATCAACCGCCTGCGCGAGAGCGATGCCAAGTCGAAAGTCATCATCCTGCTGACCGACGGCGTGAACAACCAGGGCCAGATCGCGCCGATGACCGCAGCCGAGATCGCCAAGGCGCAGGGCATCCGCGTCTACACGATCGGCGTGGGCACGGAGGGCATGGCCCCCTATCCGGCCATCGACATGTTCGGCAACCTGACGTTCGTCAACCAGAAGGTCGAGATCGACGAAAAGGTACTGAAGGCGATCTCCGACATGACCGGCGGCCGCTACTTCCGGGCCACGGACAAGGAGAAGCTGAAGGCCGTCTACGACGAGATCAACCAGCTCGAAAAGAGCAAGATCGAGGTGATGGAGCACATCTCCTACCACGAACTGTTCCTCACATGGGCGCTGGCCGCGCTGGGACTGCTGTTCGCCGAGTTCCTGCTTTCGAACCTCGTACTGAAGCGAATACCCTGACGGAACGGCGATTCCGGTCCCCGGGCAAAGTCCTCCCTTTGCCAAGGGGAGGATCCAGGAGGAAATGTCGATATTCAACGGGCACTGCAAGTGCCCTAATGCAGACCCGGCGGGTTGAATATGGGCAAAAAACAGGATACAATCCGCAGGGTCCGCATTAATTATGTTCCGTTTCGCAAATCCGCAATATCTCTGGCTGCTGCTGGCCGTCCCGGCGCTCGTCGCGCTCTACTGGCTGGCGGCCCGCAACCGCCGCAGACGGCTCGCACGCTTCGGCCGCCCCGGCATTCTGGAGGAGCTGATGCCCGAAGTATCGACCGGGCGCACGGCTTTCCGGTTCATCCTTTTCTGCGCCGCCGTCGCGCTGGTCATACTGGCTGCGGCGCGCCCGCAGTTCGGTTCGAAGCTCCGCGAGGAGAAAGCCCAGGGCATCGAAATGATGCTCACGGTCGACGTTTCGAACTCGATGCTGGCCGAAGATTTCGAACCCAACCGTCTCGAACGGACCAAATACGCCATCGGCAAACTCTTCGAGGGGTTGCAGCAGGACCGCGTGGGACTGGTCGTCTTCGCGGGCGAACCCAAGGTCCAGCTGCCGATCACCTCGGACTACCGCATGGCCCGGGCCTTCGCACGGCGGATCGACCCGTCGCTGGTATCGGTGCAGGGCACGGCCATCGGCAAGGCGCTGGAACAGGCCCTGCTGGCCTTCTCGGGCGACACGGAGCAGAGCCACGGCCGCGTCATCATCCTCATCACCGACGGCGAGAACCACGACGACGACGCCATCGCCGTCGCCGAACGCGCCGCACAGATGGGCGTGAAGATCTTCACCATCGGCATCGGCACGCCCGAAGGCGCCCCGATTCAGATCGGCGGCGAATTCATCAAGGACGAGGCGGGCGAAATGGTCGTCTCAAAGCTCAACGAGGAGATGCTGGCCCGAATCGCCGACATCACGGGCGGCGCCTACGTCCGCTCGTCGAAGCAGTCGATCGGTCTCGACGAGATCGTCAAGGCGATCAACGAGATGGAGCAGACCGAACTTTCGACGGTCCGCTTCGAGGAGTTCAACGAGCAGTACCAATACCTGCTCATCGCGGCGCTGGTCCTGCTGCTGTTGGAATTCGTCGTACTCGACCGCCGCAACCCGCTGCTGGCGCACCTGAACATCTTCCGCGAGAAATAGCCGCGCCGCGGAGTGTGGCAGCGGCTTTGCAAGGTTCCGTCACAACCCCAGAATAACGGCCCATGTCCCTCGAAAACACCCCTGCCGCACGCATTTCGGCCCTCGCGGCGGCCCAGAAAACCTACTTCCGCTCGGGAGCGACGCTCTCCGAGGCGTTCCGCCGCACGATGCTCCGGCGTCTGGACGCGGCGCTCGCGAACTGGGAGAAACGCCTCTGCGACGCCCTGTGGACGGACCTGCACAAATCCCCCAAGGAGGCTTACCTCACCGAAATCAGCATCGTCCGGGGCGAAATCCGCAGCCACCTGCGCCACCTCGGCAGATGGATGCGCCCCGCGCCGCGCCCCACGCCGCTCAAACTCCTGCCCGCGAAAAGCCGGATCGTCTCCCAGCCGCTCGGGCAGGCGCTTATCGTCGCACCGTGGAACTACCCCGTGCAGCTGCTGCTCAACCCGCTGGTCGGAGCCATCTCGGCGGGCTGCACCGCCCTGCTCAAACCCTCTCCCTACACCCCGAACGTCGCCGAGGTCCTCGAGCGGATGATCGCCGAGATCTTCGACGAGGAGTACGTCGCCGTCGCGCAGGGCGGCCGCGAGGTCAACACCCTGCTGTTCGGCATGCGCTGGGACGTGATCTTCTTCACGGGAAGCCCCGCGCTGGGACGGATCGTGATGACCGCCGCGGCCCGCAACCTCACGCCCGTCGTGCTGGAACTGGGCGGCAAAAGCCCCTCGATCGTGGACCGAGGCGCCGACATCGAGGTCGCGGCGCGCCGCATCGCCTGGGGCAAGACCCTCAACGCCGGGCAGACCTGCATCGCACCCGACTACCTGCTGATCCACCGATCGCTGCAAGACGAGTTCTCCCGAGCCTTCGCCCGCGCCCTGCATCGGCTTCACGGCGACGACGCGCAGCAAAGCCCCCACTACGGTCGGCTGGTCAACGACCGGGCTTTCGGGCGCGTAACGAGTTATCTCGCGCAGGGGAAAATCCTTGTCGGGGGCCGCACCGACCCCTCCGACCGCTATATCGAGCCGACGCTGCTCGCGGAGGTCGACCCCGGCGCGCCCGTGATGCAGGAGGAGATCTTCGGTCCGGTCCTGCCGATGCTCCCCTTCGACGACATCGGCGAAGCCGTGGCGCTGATCAACGACCGCGAAAAACCGCTGGCGCTTTACTACTTCGGACCCGAAAAGACGGGCCGCGAAGTCCTGCTGCATACCTCCTCGGGCGGCGCGTGCATCAACGACACGATCATGCAGATCGCCAACGACCGCCTGCCGTTCGGCGGCGTGGGCAACTCGGGCATGGGCCGCTACCACGGCCACGACAGCTTCGACGCCTTCTCCCACCGCCGCGGCGTGGTCGAGTCTCCGGCGCGGCCCGACCTGCCGCTGCGCTACCCGCCCTACAAGGGGTTCCGGTGGGTGAAGAAGATACTATAAGAAATTAAGAATTAAGAATTAAAAATTAGAGAGAGATCAGCGGTTACTGCATTTTTAATTCTTAATTTTTAATTCTTAATTTTTAATTCCCTACCTTTGTCCCGCAGGTCCGCTCTGTCGCTGCCGGCCGCAGGCCGGGAGAGGAAAGTCCGGGCAACGCAGAGCGCCACGCAGGCTAATGACCTGACAGCCGTGAGGTTGTGGCAGCGTAACAGAAAACGACCGCCCGCAGGGGATTTTCGGAATTCCGGCGGGTAAGGGTGAAAAGGCGGGGTAAGAGCCCACCGCGGGGGCAGCAATGTCGCCCGGCAGTACGTCCCGTGGGTTGCAAGACCGTGTATACCGGCAATCAAGGGTTGCTCGCCCGATGCCGGGGGGTAGGTTGCTTGAGGCGGCAGGAGACTGCCGTCCTAGATAAATGACAGGGGCCCGGGGTTCGCCCCGGGAACAGAACCCGGCTTACAGGACCTGCACGTACGGAGGTGTCGCAGCAATGCGGCGCCTCCTCTGTTTTCAGGCCCATTCCGCCGCAGAAGTCCCGCCCGGCCCCGCGGCCCGCACGGCGCACGAAACGCTCCCGGCGGCCCAAACCTACGCCGAAAGGGTCGCCGACGCGCGTTCGGTCGCGGGATGGCTCACCCCCCCCCGCATCGGCCGTGCCGCTCGTGCGGGCGCTCCTGAAACGCAAAAAACGGGAAAAACCGGGTAAGACGCTACTCCAGCCCCATGCGCTTGCGGGCGAAGGGCATGACCCACGCCGGGGACTGCTCGCGCGCCAGCATGTCGCGCATGTACTCCATGTAGGGTTCCGAATGGCGGAACCAATGCTGCAATCCCTCGCAGAGCGAGTTCTTGCGGCAGCCGTCGGAACCGGTCTCGAAGCGGTGCTTCGGACATTCGCCCCGGCAGGCGAAATAGTATTTGCACCGCAGGCATTCGGCGGGCAGCGCATTGCGCTTGGCAAGGCCGAAATCCACCCGTTTGCGCGAACGGTAGATCTCCGACAACGGCGTTTCGCGGATGTTGCCCAACTTGTATTCGGGATAGACGAAGTGGTCGCACGAATAGACGTCGCCGTTGTGCTCGACGACCAGCGCGTCGCCGCACGTCTCGCCCATCGAGCAGACGCCCGGGGGCACGCCGCACCACTGGGCCAGCGTCGCGTCGAACATCTGCACGAACGTACGTCCCACGTCGCTCACCACCCACACGTCGAACACGTCGCACAGGAACCCCCCGTAACCCTTGGCCGTCACCGACCATTCGGCCAGCCGCGCCCCCTCGCGGTCGGGCGAGACGATCAGCGGGCGGTGGAACCCGGGCTTGTCGACGACATGCTCCACGGCAGGCAGGAACTGCATGTACCGACTGTGCACCGTGTCGCGGAAGAAGCGGTAGATCTCCCCGCCGCGCCCCTCGCACAGACGGTTCACCACGCTCAACGTATTGTACTCCACGCCGCTGCGCTGGAACATTTCGATCGTCCGCATCACCCGCTCGAAAGTGGGCCGGCCGCCCTTCGTCAGGCGGAACGCGTCGTGAATGTCCTGCGGCCCGTCGAGCGAAATCCCCACCAGAAAATTGTTCCCGGCAAAGAGGTCGCACCACGCCTCGTCAACCAGCGTGCCGTTGGTCTGGAGGATGTTCTCGATCTTCTTGCCATCGGCGTATTTTTGCTGGAAGTCCATCGCCTTCCGGTAGAAATCCACCCCCAGCAGCAGCGGTTCGCCGCCGTGCCAGCAGAACTGCACCGTCGGAACCTCGTTGGCCTCGACATATTGTTTCACGTAAAGTTCCAGCAGCTCGTCGCTCATCACGGCCTGCCGGCCGCCGTACTGCACGGCCTTGTCCAGGTAGTAGCAATAGTGGCAGTCGAGGTTACACGCCGAACCGGCCGGCTTGAGCATCGTCGAAAAGGCGACCGGACCCGCCTGTTTCTCCGCGTCGCGGAAGGTGAAAATATCCTTGTTCTTCATGTTAAGGTTCCCAGATTTACGAGTGAAACGGATCGGGCTCCGCAATTATTTTGACAAAAATACGCAAACGGCAAGGCAATCGGGACCATTTTATGGTCAAAACTTGTCGAACGGCGTCCCAATATGTCACAAACATCCCCAAAAAAGAGGGACCGAAAGATCAAAATTGCTATCTTTAGCAACTGAATCCTTCCCTAATCCGATGAACCCGGGAAAAACACTGCTGCTCCTGCAATTTCTGCTCTGCGCCGCGACCGCCGCGGCACAGTCCGCAGAGGTGCGTTTCCGCGTCGCCGACCGGGCGACGCGCGAGGCCGTCGTGGGCGCCGTGGCCGAGCTGCGCAGCCGCACCGACACCGCGGCGGCGCCACTCTATACCACTTCGGACATCGACGGACGCGGAACGTTCCCCCGCGTGCCGCACGGGGACTACCGCCTCACCGTCACCTCGCTCGGTTACGACTCGCTGCGCCGCGACCTGCGGGTCGGCGCGGCAACCGTCCGGCTCGATTCGCTGTGGCTCGCGCCCCGCGCCGAAGCCATCGACCAGGTGACCGTCGAAGCCCCGGCGCTCCGTTCGTCGGTGCGCGGCGACACGCTCTCCTACCGCGCCTCGGCCTACAAGGTCTCGTTCGGCGCCGACGCCGAATCGCTGATCTCGAAGATGCCCGGACTGGAGGTCGCCGACGGCGGCATCGAAGCCCAGGGGCGCACCGTGCAGCGCATCTACGTCGACGGACGCGAGTTCTTCGGCAACGACGTGATGTCGGCCATCCGCAACATTCCGGCCGACATGATCGAGAGCATCGACATCTACAACTCGCAGAGCGACCAGTCGGAGTTCACGGGCGTCGACACCGGCGAAGGGCACACGTCGCTCAACATCGTGACGCTTCCCGACAAGCGGCGGGGCGCCTTCGGCCGCCTCTACGGCGCCTACGGCATTGCGGACAAATACATCGGGGGCGGCAATGTCAACATTTTCGACAACGACCGCCGCATCTCGGTGGTCGGCCTGGCGAACAACATCAGCCGCCAGAACTTCTCGTTCGAGGACATTCTCGGCACGACGGACCGGTCGGGCCGGAAAAGCCCGAACAACAGCTTCATGGTCCGCCCGCTGGACGGCATCTCGACGGTGCAGGCCATCGGCGTCAATTACAGCGACGACTGGGGCGCGAAGGGAAAGGTCACGGCCAGCTACTTCTTCAACCGCACCGACAACCGCAACACCAGCCAAAGCGACCGGCAGACCTTCACTTCGACGGACAAACTGGTGCTCTACAACGACGAGAACCGCTCGAAGACGCTCAACCTCAACCACCGCTTCAACTCGCGCATCGACTACAAGTTCTCGGACCGCCATTCGGTGATGATGCGCACCTCGTTCAGCCTGCAGGACAACAACTCCCGCAACGAACTGCGGAGCCGCACCGACAACAAGTTCTCCGACGACGACATCCGCTTCGTCTACCGCCGCCGCAACTTCGGCCACAACAACAGCGACGGTTACAACGTCTCGAACCACCTGCTCTACCGCTACCGCCTGCCGGGCGCCAAGTCGCACAACCTGACCGTCGGAGCCGGAGGAACCTACCGCAGCTACGAACAGCTGAGCCGCCCGCGGCAGTACACCTTCCGCGACCCGGACAACATAGAGTGCGACACGTCGGACTACTCTTCGCGCAACATCACGCGCACCGACCGCGACCAGCCGGGCTACGACGTGAACGGCAACGTGAGCTACACCCGTTCGCTCTCGAAACGCTCGCGCCTGAGCTTCGAATACCGCATCAACTACACCGACAACAGCGTCGAACGCAATACGTTCGTGCTCACCAAAGAGAACGTCTTTCCGGACGAGCGCAACCCCAAGCAGTCCACCGAATACGACTACGCCTACCTGACCCACCGCATCGGCAGTACGTACCAGTACTATTTCAAAAAGACGAAGATCGCCGGAACGCTCCACTACCAGCACGCCGCCTTCAGCAGCGACTACGCCTTCCCCTATGCGCGGAAGACCGAGACGTCGTTCGACAACCTGACATACAGCGTGGTGGCCAACATCAACGTAAACCGCAACAACACCCTGAAGTTCAACGCTTCGGGACGCACGTCGAATCCCCGCGCCACCGACTTGCAGGACATCGTCAACACCACCAACCGCCAAAACGTCTTCGCCGGAAACCCCGGTCTCGACCCGGTCTACACCCACCGCCTTTCGGGCCAGTACATCCGGGCGAATCCCGCCAAAGGGCGCACCTTCACCGTCTCGGCGGAAGCGACGGCCAGCCCCAACACCATCACCGACTCGCTGGTGATCGACTCGCCGGATTTCGTGATCGACGACGAAGGGACCAAACTGGGCGAAGGCAACCAGTACACCAAGCCGGTCAACCTCGCGGGACTTTGGAGCCTGCGCGCCAGCGTCAACTACGGCATGCCGGTCCGGTGGCTGCGCTCGAACCTCAATTTCCGGGCGGGCATCTCGACGGGCCGCATCCCGAGCATCATCAACGGCGAACGCAACTTTCTGAACAACAACGTCTACAATGCCGGACTGACGCTCGGCAGCAACATCTCGGAAGCGGTGGACTTCCGCCTGAGCTACACGGGCCGCTACAACGTGAGCCGGAGTTCCTCCGAGGTGCGCACGCTCGACAACACCTATTTCAGTCAGACGGCGAAAGCCGAGACGACGTTCGTCCTCTGGAAACGCCTCGTCCTGCGCGCCAACGCCGACTACAACTACTACCGGGGGATCACGGACACGTTCCTCGAAGAGCGGCTGATCTGCAACGCGATGCTCGGCGTCAAGCTCTTCCGCAACTGTCTGGGCGAAGCCAGCGTCGGAGTGAACGACATTCTCGACCAGAACGGCACGACCTTCCGCCGCACGGTGTCGGGAACGACGCTGCGCAACGTGACGAACCTGGCCGTCGGCCGCTACGTGTCGTTCCAGTTCACCTACAACCTGCGTCTTTTCCGCCGCCAGAGCAACGCCGTGATGGACGCATTGCAGGGAAAGTAACCGATTTTCCGCCCGAAACGCCGGTTTTCGCGTTTTTTTCACTATTTTCGTAGCTCAAACCCAATAATCCATTATGAAAAAACTACTTCTGACACTTCTGCTATTCAGTGCCGGGACCGGAATTTCCGCAGCCAAAACCTACGATCTGAAATCCCCCGACGGGAAAATCGCCGTACGCGTGGATGTCGGCGCCGACGCCGTCACCTACTCCATTTCGCGCGACGGCAAAGAGCTGATCGCCCCCTCGCCCCTTTCGCTCACGCTCGCCGACGGGCGCGTGCTCGGCCGCAAAGCCTCGGTGCGCAAGGCGTCGGCAAAAAGCGTCGACGAAATCATCGAAGCGCCCTTTTACAAGCGCAGCGCCGTCGAGGACCGATACAACTCGCTGACGCTTACGTTCAAAGGGGATTACGGCATCGACTTCCGGGCCTATGACGACGGCGCGGCCTACCGGTTCCGCACCTCGATGAAGGACGAAATCACCGTTACGGACGAGCTGGTGGACATCCGTTTCCCGGAGGACTTCACGACGCTGGTCCCCTACGCCCGCGACGGCAAGAAGGAACCGGGGCTGGCCCGCTACTACTTCAACAGCTTCGAAAACACCTACTCCACCCAGCCCGTCTCGAAGGTCGCCGACGACCGCCTGGCCTTCCTGCCCATCCTGGCAGACGCCGGAACGGCGAAAATCGTCATCACCGAGGCCGACCTGGAGGACTACCCGGGCATGTACCTCTACAACCCCACGGGCGGCAAGGCCCTCCGGGGCAACTTCGCGCCCTATCCGGCCAAGGAGGTGCAGGGCGGCCACAACGAACTGCAACTGCTGGTGACCGAGCGCGAGGACTTCATCGCCCGCACCTCGGGGACCCGCACCTTCCCGTGGCGCGTCTTCGCCATCGCCGGACGCGACATCCAGCTGGCCGACAACGACATGGTCTACCGTCTCGCCGCACCCTCGCGCGTGGAGGACGTCTCGTGGATCAAACCCGGCAAGGTGGCCTGGGACTGGTGGAACACCTGGAACCTCTACGGCGTGGACTTCAAGTCGGGAATCAACAACGAAACCTATAAATACTACATCGACTTCGCCGCCGACCACGGCATCGAATACGTCATCCTCGACGAAGGCTGGGCCGTGAACAAAAAGGCCGACCTTTTCCAGGTCGTCCCCGAAATCGACCTGCCCGAACTGGTCGCCTACGGCAAGGAACGCGGCGTGGGCATCGTCCTCTGGGCCGGTTTCTATGCCACGGAACGCGACCTCGAACGCGTCTGCAAGCACTACTCGGAGATGGGGATCAAGGGCTTCAAGGTCGATTTCCTCGACCGCGACGACCAGAAGATCGCCGATTTCACCTACCGCCTCGCGGAAACGGCCGCCAAATACCGCCTGTTCCTCGACATGCACGGCTACCACAAGCCCGCGGGAATCCAGCGCACCTATCCCAACGTGCTCAACTTCGAGGGCGTCTTCGGGCTGGAGCAGATGAAGTGGACCAGCGAGAAGACCGACATGGTGACCTACGACGTGACGATCCCCTTCATCCGCATGCTCGCCGGACCGATGGACTACACGCAGGGCGCCATGCGCAACGCCACGCGCCGGAACTTCCGCGCCGTAGGCTCCGAGGCCATGAGCCAGGGCACGCGCTGCCGCCAGCTGGCCGAATACGTGATCTTCGAATCGCCGTTCAACATGCTGTGCGACTCGCCGTCGAACTACATGCGCGAGCCGGAATGCACGGAGTTCATCGCCTCCGTCCCGACGACTTGGGATGAGACCGTGGGTCTCGACGGCCGCGTCGGGGAGTACGTCTCCATCGCACGCCGCAAGGGCGACACCTGGTACGTCGGCGGCATGACCGACTGGAACGCCCGTACCCTGACCATAGACCTCGGCTTCCTGGGCGAGGGCGCCTACACCGCCGAACTGTTCCGCGACGGCGTCAACGCCGACAAGGCGGCCCGCGACTACAAACGCGAGTCGGTCGAAATTCCCGCCGACCGGAAACTGACGGTGAAGATGGCTCCCGGAGGAGGCTTCGCCCTGAAGATCTCGCGCAAATAGCGCGCAGCGACACGCACGAAAAACCCGGGCGGCCCATCGAGGCCGCCCGGGTTTCGTTTCGGGAAGCGGGTTGCCCCGCGTCACTCCTGCGTGAAGACCGCCGTATAGCGGTTGCCCTGGGCGAGGATTTCACGCGCCAGGCGGCGCACCTCGGCGGGCGTCACGGCCGTGAACAGCGCCTCGTTGTCCTTGTCCAGATCCACGCCGTCGAAATACTCCGCACGCATCTTGTTGAGCCAGTAGGAGGTGGATTTCAGGTTCTTCGACCGGCTTTCGGCGTTGACTTTCCGGAAATAGAGCATCGCCTCGTTCACCTCCTGCTCCGAGGGAGCCTCGGCGGCCAGACGTTCGATGCCCTTCTGCACCTCGCCCAACAGCATTTCACACAGTTTGGGGTCGGTGTCGAAGCTCACCACCAACTGACAGTAGCCGCGGGGACGGGCGCTGACCTCGTCATGCACGCCGACATAATAGGTTCCGCCCTTCTCCTCGCGCACCGTCGTCAAATAGCGTGCGCCAAGGATGTAGGTGACGTAACGCAGCGCGGCGTAGTTCTCCGGAGTATAGTCGAACCGGCCGTGGTAGATGCGTTCGATCGACGATTTGGGCGTCACGGCGCCCGGGACGACCGCGTCGTATTCCGCCGCTCCGGGAACGATCCTGAAATCCGTCTTCGCGAATTTCCGCTTCGGGGCCGCGGGCAGCGAGCCGATGTATTTCTCGACGAGCGGCCGCGCCTCGGCGGCCGGCATCTCGCCCGCAAAGAAAAAGACAAAGTCGGCGACGTTGCCGAAGAGCTTGTCATAGAGCCTGCGGGCCGCCTCGCGGTCGAAACGGTCGAGCGTCGCGGGCGTCGCCCGCCGCAGCCACGGATGGCCGCCGTATTTTACGCTGTCGGCGCGCTCGGCGAAAAGCGCCTTGGGCGACTTCTCCTTTCCGAGCGACGCGCGGGCCAGGTCGAGATAGTCGCCGTAGGCCTGCTCCGAGAAGTTGGGACGGGTGATATAGAGATGCAGCAGTTGCAGCAGCAGTTCGAAGTCGGCCACGCCGGACGCTCCCGAGAAGACGCTTTCAGTCCGCCCCAGCGTCACCATCAGACTGGCGTCGTGGGCGAAAAGCAGGTCGCGCATCCCGGCGCGGTCGAGGTCCTTCACGCCCATCGTGCGAATGTAGTTCTGAAGCAGGTGCATGCCCTCCACATCGCTGTCGCGGGCGAAGCCGCCCTCGCTGACCGCCGTCACCCCGACCTTGCGGACGCCGATCACCTCGGGAACGGTGCGCCAGAAGACCTTCACGCCGTTCGAGAGCGTCCACTCCTCGGCCCCGAGAGGCGCCTTGCGGGTCCTGACGACCTTTCCGGGCGTCACCTTCTCCGTAAAGAGCGGTCCGGCGGACTTCCCGCGGCGCTCGGGACGGGCGATCTTCGCACGCTTCACCGAGTCGATCAGGTCGAAGGCCTCCGCCTCCGAAGGGACCTTGTCCAGATGCTCCTCGGACGACGACACGAGCACGAGCATCCCCTCCGGCGAGGTCATGCCGGCACGCAGGCCGTTCACCTCCTCGCAGGTCAGGGCATCGAGCTGCTCGCCGACGATCCACGTCCGGTCGTCGGGCGTCACGTAGGGCACATTGCGCGTGAAATGCTCCACATACCGCCCGGCCAGGTCGGTGTTCGTGGCGAGCCGGTACTTTTCGAGCGCGGCTTTCTCGCTCCGCGCCACCTTGGCACGTGCGGCCTCGAACTCCTCGCGGCTGAAACCGTAGCGTCGGATCTGCTCCACGTCGGTCAGCACCCCGGCCAACGCCTCGCGCATATCGTGCTCCTTGGGCAGGGCCGTCAGCATGAAGGTGTTCCGGCATGTGGCGAGGCTCCCGAGAACGGCCACCACGCGTTTGTAACGGGCGTCGGGGCGTTTCTCCGCCTCGGCCAGCCGGGCGCGCGCCATTTCGAGAAAGACCTTGCGCGCCAGTTCGTCGCGCACGGCGCCCACCGTCGCACGCTCCTCCTCCGACGGATAGGGCTGGTAGAAGATCAGCTTCACGGCCACAGCCTTGGTTTCGGGATCGGTCACCAGTCCGTAGCGGGGCTTGTCGCGCTGCGGAATGTCGTAGACCTCCTTCCGGGCGGGATTTTCGGCCTTCGGGATCGACGACATCACGTCGCGGATCTTCCGCTCCATCGCGTCCACATCCACGTCGCCGACGACGATCACCGCCTGCAAATCGGGACGATACCATTTATGGTAGAAGTCGATGAGCGTCTGCCGCCCGAAGCTGTTGACGATCTCCATGTCGCCGATCACGTCGCGCCGGGCGTATTTCGACCCGTCGTACTCGACCTCGGCCGACTTGCGGGCCATGCGCGAGCGGGCGTCGTTGCCGCGCCGCCACTCCTCGCGGATCACGCCCCGCTCCGACTCGATCTCCCCGGGTTCGCAGGCGATGTAATAGGACCAGTCGTGCAGGATCAGCAGCAGCGAGTCCACCAGTCCCTCGCGCACCAGCGGCACGTTGGAAACATTGTAGACCGTGCGGTCGCGCGAGGTGTAGGCATTGACGTTGTATCCGAAGCGCACTCCATTGGCCGCAAGGTAGTTGAGAATGCCCTTTCCGGGAAAGTGCTTCGTTCCGTTGAAGGCCATGTGTTCGAGGAAATGGGCCAGGCCGTTCTGATCGTCCTCCTCCTGCAGGGCGCCTACGTCGTGGGCGATGAAGAAATCCGCCCGCTGCCGGGGATTGTCGTAATGCCGGATGTAGTAGGTCATCCCGTTGTCGAGCCGGCCGACCCGGACCTCGCCGTCGAGCGGCATCTTCTCTTGCGGGCCTGCGGGGACTTGCCCCGCCGCCGGAACGGCCAGCAGACAGAGCAGGGCCGCACGGATCAGAACAGATTTTTTCATCGTGGATTCGCTTAATTATGCAGTGCAGTTTCGCAAATATACAAAAAAGTCGCACAGGAGACGCTAAAAAACGGACGTCGCGGATCAATCAAACTTCAAAATAACTATCTTTGCGTTATACACATCATTTACAACCCGAACAATGAAAAGAAAAAGCAATTGGTTAAAGAATTTGCTGCAATGGGGCACGCTTGCGGCAATCGTGGGATTCGTGGTCTACGGGCTTACGATCGGGGAGAAACCCGCGGACGTGGAGGCCTACTGCCCGTTCGGCGGACTGCAGGCACTGGGAAGCTACCTGGTCAACAACTCGCTGGCATGCACGATGTCCATGACGCAGATCATGGTGGGCGTCATGCTCGCCGTGGGAGTGATCCTTTTCAGCAAACTCTTCTGCGGCTACCTATGCCCGCTGGGAACCGTCAGCGAATGGATGGGCCGGGGCGGCAAAAAACTGAAGGTCAGCGTCGAAATCCGCCCGGGAAGCATCGCCGACCGCCTGCTCCGCGCCGTCAAATACGCGCTGCTGTTCTACGTGTTCTACATGTCGGCGTCGAGCAGCGAACTTTTCTGCAAGAATTTCGACCCCTATTACGCCGTCGCCACGGGCTTCAAGGGTGAGATCACCGTCTGGATGACCGTCATTTCGGTTGCGCTGCTCTTCCTCGGCAGCTTTTTCGTCAAAATGTTCTGGTGCAAATACATCTGCCCGCTGGGTGCGCTGAGCAACATCTTCAAATTCACCCTCACCTTCGCGGGCATCGTCATCCTGCTGTGGGCGCTCGGGCTGCTGGGCGTGGCTTCGGCCTGGGTATGGGCACTGGGCGCCGCCTGCGTCATCGGCTACCTCTGGGAGATGATCTATCTCAAGAGCAAGGTCTTCCCGCTGCTGCGCATCGTCCGCGACGAAGCCACGTGCACCAAGTGCGACGTCTGCCGACGCAAATGCCCCTATTCGATCGACATCAAGAACCTCGACAAGGTGAAGCATATCGACTGCACGCTCTGCGGAACGTGCGTCTCGGCCTGCCCCGAAGATTCGTTGCAGGTCGGCGGCAAACGCTCGCTGCGCTGGCTGCCCGGCATCCTGGCCGTCGCGCTCTTCGGCGCGGCGCTGTGGTTCGGCAGCCACTGGGAACTTCCGACCATCGACGAGAAGTGGGGCGAATACGAGCAGGTCGAAGGCATGCAGACCTACGAAATCGAGGGACTCACCTCGGTAAAGTGCTTCGGCAGCTCGAAGGCCTTCTCCGCGAAGATGCAGAAAGTGCCGGGCGTCTACGGCGTGAAAACGTTCGTGAAACGCCACGCCGTGGTGATCAGCTACGATCCCAAGGCGATCGACGAGACGAGCATCGACAAGGCGATCTTCTCGCCGACGACCATGAAGTTCGCAACGCCGAAAGCCGGCGTCGACTCGCTGTCGGTGGTCCGCATCGGCGTCGAGGGACTCCACGATAAGATGGACATGGTCTACTTCGGGGCCATCCTGCGCAACATCGACGGCATCTGCGGCTTCGACGCACAGTACGACTGCCCGGTAGCCGTTACGCTCTACGTCGACCCGTCGGCCGCGATCCCCGAAAAGATGCTCCGCGACTCGATCGAGGTCAAGGAGGCCCACATGCTGGCCCACGGCGGCAAGGTCCGCGCGATTCCGGTCCACTACGAGCTCAAAAGCTACGACCCCGCCGCCGGCAGGATCGGCCGCCGCGAGTTCCTCGACCTGATGTTCGAGCAGACCCGCGACCTCTCGGCGCCGTTCAAGCATAACACCGAGACTTACGGCGATGACGCGAAGTACCCCAAAGGCGTCTACGAAGTCGAGTGCCGCGGCATCGAGAAGCCGCTCATCAAGCGCAGCTTCCCCTACTTCCGCGGGTTCCTCTCGCTCAAGGAGGGCATCACGCGGCTCGACGTGGCATTGAACGACGAGGAGGTTCCCGTACTGCGGATCGTCTACGTCAAGTCGATGTGGGACGACGCGAAGATCTGGAACGAACTGCTCAACGCCAAGGTGTGGCCCGTGAAATACAAGGACGGCACGCTCAAGGACGAGGAGCCGAAGTTCACCTTCAAAACCGAGGGACACACCCTCTGACACCACCGGGGCTTGTGATACGCAAGCCCCTTTTTTCGAGATAAACCAAGAAGACGATGAAAAAAGCGATTTTTTACCTGCTGGCCTGCGTCCTGCTCCCGGTTGCGGCGTCGGCCGACGAAGGCATGTGGCTGGTCAGCACGTTCCGGGACGTGATCTACCCCCAGATGAAGAAGGAGGGGCTGAAACTCAAACCCGGAGAGATTTACAACGAGGAGTCCCCGGCGCTGTGCAACGCCATCGTGGCCGTCGACGGCGGCATGGGCACGGGCAGCGTGATTTCGGACAAGGGACTCGTCATCACCAACCACCATGTGGCCTACGGCGACATCCACTCGTTGAGCACCCCCGCGAAGAACTACCTCGAAGAGGGCTTCTGGGCGCTCGAACAAAAGGACGAACTGCCGCTCAAGGGCAAGACCGTGACCTTCCTGCGGCAGGTCCGCGACGTGACGGACGAGGCCCAGGCCATCCGCGACTCGCTCGAAAAGGCCAACAGCCTGGGCATCTTCGGGACGCGCAAGGTCTATGGCATCCTCGAACGGAAGTACGGCGGGGACACCCCCTTCGAAGTGGAATGCGCCTCGATGTGGAAGGGCAAGAAATACCTGCTTTTCTACTACGAGACCTATAAGGACGTGCGCCTCGTGGGTGCGCCTCCCGTGAAAATCGGGGCCTTCGGCGGCGAGCAGGACAACTGGGGCTGGCCCCAGCACAAGGGCGATTTCGCCCTCTACCGCGTCTACGGCGACGCGAAGGGCCGCCCGGCGGCCTACTCGGAGAACAACGTGCCCATCACGCCCCGCAAGGTGCTGAATGTCTCGACGAGTGGCATCCACGACGGGGACTACGCCATGGTGATCGGCTTTCCGGGCCGCACCAACCGCTACATGTCGTCGCAGGCCGTGCGCGAAAAGGAGCACGTGACCAACCCCGTGGTGATCAAGGCGCGCCGCGACCGCCTCGACATCATGCTGCGCCACATGGAGGCCGACCCGGACGTGCGGCTGATGTACAGCGACAAGTATTTCAACATCAGCAACTACGCCGACTACGCCAAGTGGGAGAACATCTGCCTGCGCCGTTACGACGTTATCGGCATCCGCGCCGCCGAGGAGGCGCGCCTCGCCGCCTGGATCGACGCCGATCCGGCCCGCAGGGCCGAATACGGCGACCTGCTCGCCAACCTCAAAAAAGGCTACGAGGCCCGCGCCGAAGCCGTGCGCGAAAAGTGCTACTACCAGGAGACGTGGATTCGCCCGAGCGACGTGATGATGACGGCCAACCGTCTCGGCACGCTCGTCGACCGCATGCAGCGCGACGGCATCGCCTCGGTGCAGGACGGCGACAAGAACTTCGCGGGCGTGAAGTCCAACACCCGCCGGATGATGAAGGACTTCGACCTGGCCACCGACAAGGAGGTGCTGACACGGATGATGGAGAGTTTCATCGACAACGTGCCCCGCGAAATGTGGGGCGAGCAGCTGCCGCAGCTTTACGACCGTTTCAAGGGCAACGTTCCGGCGCTGGTCAACTACGCGTTCGAAAACACCTGCTGCACCAGCTACGAAAAGCTCTGCGCCTGGTTCGCACAGCCCCGCACGGCCGAGGAGATCCTCTCCGACCCGATGGCGGCGATGGCCAATTCGGTCAGCTCGCGGCGTTTCGCCGAGAAACTCAAGCAGGCCGAGGAGACGTCGGGCATCGACGCCGACAAGGAGGAACTCCGCTACACCCACGCCATCTACGAGATGCGCGAATCGGAAGGCACGCCCCAATATCCCGACGCCAACTCGACAATGCGCCTCACCTACGGAACCGTAGGCCCGGTCTCGCCCAAGGACGCCGTGCACTACGACTCCCGTTCGACGATCGACGGCTACCTCGAAAAATACAATCCCGACGACTACGAATTCCGTGTCGACGACCGGATGTCTTCGCTCATCCGCAGCAAGGACTGGGGCCGCTGGGGCGAAAACGGCCGGCTGTACGTCAATTTCCTCACCAACAACGACATCACGGGCGGCAATTCGGGAAGCCCTGTGCTCAACGCCCGGGGCGACGTGATCGGACTGGCGTTCGACGGCAACCGCGAGTCGATGTCGGGCGACATCTATTTCCACCCGACCAACTTCAAGACGGTCTGCGTCGACATCCGCTTCGTGCTGTGGATCATGGACAAATACGCTGGCGCCGGAAAGCTGATCGACGAAATGCGGCTGGTGAAATAACCCGCCCTGCGCTCGCCAAGGAACGGACCCTTCAAAACGGGGGTCCGTTCCTTTTTTATGAATCCCCGACGACAAAAACCCCGCAGGACTTTGCACGTCCTGCGGGGTTTTTAATGACGACCCGCGGTTCAGAAGTTCAGACCCACGGCCGCGAACAGGCCGCCGCGCCGGCTGCCGTCCATCAGGCCGCTGCGCCCCCATGCCGCACGCCCTTTCAGATCGACGTACAGGCTCATTTTCTTCGCCGGGAAACAGTGCGTATAGCGCAGGCCGGCCTCACCGTTCAGACGGTCGTTGGTCAGGAAGGCATACTCCTGGGCCAGCAGGTCGGCGCGATAGTTCTCGTTGTCGATCTGCACCCCCTCGGGGCAGCTCTTCTCCAGTTCGGTTCCGCCGCCGAACGTATAGCCGCCGCGCACCGTCGCGTCGAGCCAGCTGCGGCCGCTGAACCGGAAGTTCTTCGTCACGCCCAGCATCAGTTTCGAATAGTGCAGGTCCTGATCGTAGCATGCCGGGGAGATCGTATATTCCGATTCGGCCTTGTAATAGGTATAAGCCGCATCGACGATCCACGAACTGCTCCACTCGTTGCGCTTGACGTAGAGTTTGTAATCGGCATCGACGCTGCGCTGCTTCTGCGAGAATTTCAGGAAGCGACCGTACTGTTTGTACAGTTTCTGATTGGTCTCCGGATCAAGTTCCAGCTCCTGAATATTGTTGTATTTCAGCAGGTCGCCCCACGAGGCGTCGACCGAAAGCCGCTGATCGACCCTGCGGCCCGCAACGTTGAGCACCCCCAGATAGCGGTAGGTCAACTGATCGTTGTCGCCCAGATGCTGGTCCAAATCGAAGCGGAAACGCTCCATTTTGCCGTATTCGGCCGAGAACTGATTGAAGAACTTCACCCTCTTTCCCAATTTCAATTCCAACTGGGCGGCGCCTCCGTATTCGGAGCCTTTGTAATAGACGTCATAGAATTTTTCGCTTCCCCCGAGCTGCTGGCTGGTATAAAACCACATGCCTTCGAAGAAGTAGATCATTCCGCTGGTCGTATTCGTACCGAAAGCCGCATAGCCGACCTGCTCCGTCGTGCGTTCATACGTAAAATTAAGACCTGCGTCCACCACCTTCGAGGTAAACATCACACCCGGCTGAACGCTCAAATACATCGAGGTGGTTTTATTGCGCGAATCCCGACGCTTTGCCAGGCTGCGATCCTCGTATTTCCCCATCGCTCCAACCACCCAGCGCCCCATACGGTAGGCAACCCCGGCCTCGATGGCATAGGTTTCATCACGCGTATTTCCGGGAATCGAATCGCCGATCAGCATCGGAGAATCTCCGATGTTGGCATTTCCCGCCCAACTGCGGTCCTTCGAAGCCGCATAATCATAACTCAACTTACCGTAGAACGAAAGACGATTCCAACGGCGGTACGACTCGGACCGGACCCCGAACGCATTCACTTCCGCTCCATCGGTAACGTTGCGCAGTCCGCCTTGCTCGAAATCATAATTCACTTCCGCAATGGAGAGCGATGCCTGATTGAGCATCAGACCCGCCGCATTGTCCGAAACGAGCCATCCGCTTTTCGAACGAATCCGTTCCAGGGTATAATATTTTTCAAGGTTCTCCTTCGGAGCGGAGGACTGGGCGAAAACGCCCGACCCCGCACATACCGCAGTCAACAGGAGCACCGCATAGATCTTTTTCTTCATGGCTGTTTCGTTTTATCGGTTTTTGTACTCCGTGCAAAGGGTCGGTTCATCGAGCGGAATCCAGTCGTCGGCCGAATTGTTCGTATCCTGATAAACCGTACGACCTACGATCTCCGAAGCGCTTTCGTCCACCTTGCGGATATAGGACTGACCGCTGTACGAGGCCGTCGTGATAAACAAAGGCTGGAGACTGATGTCGGAGCAAAGACGCGGGACGTGCGTATCGTTACTGCGGAACTCCACACCATCGAGAATACACTCCTTGGGAACCATTATCGAGGGCATACTCTGATACTTCGTCGGCTGATACATCACCTTGCCGTAGGGCCGGCCTTTAATGGCTCCGTCCTTAACGTACTCATAAGGATCTTCAGGCAGCCGATATACAACGATCGCCGGCGAGCTGATGGAGAGAACGATCGAATTTCCGGATGCCAGCTCACAGAAGCATTCCAGCCGTTCAACGCCCGCGGCCGGAGCTTTTACCGCGGAGCCAGCAAAACGGTCGATATACATCGCCCATACATTATCCGCGGCAAGGTTCATCGGTCTGCTGGTCTGGTCTGCCGTATGTTCGACGGCGCTCAAGGCAATCACGACCTCTTCGCCCGGCTGTATCGGGTGCTCCCGGCCTTCGCCCGGGAAAACAAAACCGAAAGCGTTGACCGGAATGGAATCGCGGAGTTCGGTGCTGGTGCTTCCCAACCAGAATTTATTGTACACGGCCGATTTTCCCGAATTGAACGACGTGTGGAATCCGACTCCCACCCCGTCGAGATACTGCACATCGTCGGAATTGTTGCAGAGCGTGAAATACTGGTCATAGTTATAATTCGCTTTCCCGTCGGCAGTCTTCGTTTTGTGAAAATAAACCTCTTTCAGAATGATCGTGCCACGCGCCGTAGCCTTAATCTCGAGATTGCTCGTCCCGGCCGACTGACCGTCTTTATTCAGCACGAAATCCCTGGTGGCATGCAGGAACTTGCTGATTCCGCCCACATCGGCCACTTTGCTGATAATCACGCTGTAATTTCCGTACTCGGCGTCGATCCGGGTTTCACCCTTCGCATCCGTTTCGGAAGTATACGTATTTCCGATCTTCGTATTGCGCATAGTCACCTTGAACCCCGACTTGTCGAGCGACGCCAACTCTCCGGGCAAATCAATGGAGATCAGCACCTCCCTGTTGCCATGAAGCAATTCGCCGTCTTTCATATCCTTGAGGCAGCCGCACAGCAGAAAGGCCGTCGCCAAAGGCACCAGATAATATAAAATCTTTTTCATCATCTGCAACTCTTTAGAATTTAAGTTTTAGTTCCGCGCCGAAATAAATATCCGTATTTACGCGCTTATAAGTTCCCGTACTCTTCAGCAACATTTTAGGATGCGAGTTCGTAAAGTTGTTGGCGTAGAATGAAATCTGGGCAATCCTGCCGATCTCTTTCGTAACACGGAGGTTGGCCATGAAATAAGGCTTGAACGAATTTTCGACAAAGGTCGTAGTCGCACTGCCCGTCTGAAGATATTCCCGGTAAGCCGCTCCATAGGTAGGATCGTTGTACAAGTCCCGATTGAACGGCAATAGCTGACCATCCATGTTCATATAGAAATCGGGGTCCCGGTAGATCATCTTGCCATTCGTCCCATTCGAAAAATCGCCATAAACGGGATTATTGTCGTCATCGAGGATGTAAACACCGTCTGCCTGGAGATTCCGGGTCCGGTTGAGCCATACACACTGGACGGTCAGTGTTGTAATCAGACGCAACTTCGGAATGTGCGTGATTAGGTTAATATTGGAATTGAACCGGGTGTACACCGAACCGGAAGAGACGGATTTGCCTCCATAATAGGCTCCCAGAAACGGGTTGTAGATATTCTTACCGTCAATAGGCACTTTCACCGAGGAATAAGTATCGTACAACAACACGCCCTCGCTATCCTTCCGGGTCATGGTCATGTATGCTCCGTTGACAACGACCGAAGTCCGGACCGGACGAATCTGCCCGAAATCGAACGTATACTCGACACCCCACTTGTCGTATTTACCGTCATTGGCCGGTTTCTTGACGGATGCCGTATTGAATATTTTCTCATCCCGATAGTCGAGCGGCTCGCCTCCCACGCCCAGAACCGGTTGTCCCGGATTGTTCGGATCATCCATATAAACCGGAACTTCCGTCCCTTTATAGGTTTCGTATTCCCGGAATGACAATACCTGCGGAACCATACGAAGGGTATAACCGTTACGCATCTTTTCATTATAATAGGTAATGCCTCCCTTGACACCGAACATATCGAAATCGAGACCCACTTCGAAGTTCTTGCTGTACTGCATCTTCAGATCGCGGTTAATCATATCGGACTGCGGGGTCACGAACGTAGTCCATGCCGCCACAGGCCCCGTCTCGGCAGTTCCGCCCCAGCTGAACGAAACCCGGTCAATATACACCGGAAAAGGATAAAGCAGCCGCAGGGCCGGCAGCGTGGTCTGGATGCCCCAGCCGGCGCGCAGCGACAGTTCGCGGACCTTTTTCGGCGCGCGATTGCTGATGATCGTATATTTGGCGTTAAAACGCGGATCGACGGCCCACTTATCGTTCAGCTGATCCGTCGCCATATAGGTAAAACGTCCGCCGGCCTGCAACGTGAGCGATGTTTTTCCGATCGGCAGCGTCGCTTTTTCTTCGGCGAAGACAGCCACCTGATTCAGGAAAGGAATGTCGCTGAACGGCTCCGGACGGAACGACATGGGACGCACGCCTTCGTAATACTGTCCTTTGCCGGTGTTGCCCGAATTGTTCCACTCGACACCGAGCATCGCCTTGTTGTAGACCTTGCCGTAACGCCCCGAAAGTTCAGCCACCATTTTAGCCGTGGTGTAATAGGCCATACTCAAATTCCGAATATCGCTCAAGTAATTGTCAGGGGTGAATTCAGTCAGATACTCCCCGTTTTCCAAAGCTCCGGGATTGGCGACACCGAGGGCGCTGGGCGCCATCTGCTGACGGGCGTACTGACGGGTCATTGATGTGTTGAAAACGTATTTCAACGACGTAATCCACGACTTGTTGAGCAGCCACGAACCATTAAGGTTGATCGACAGGTTCCGATCGTCCAACTCCTTGCGTTCAGCCTGCGAGATATTGTCCGGATCAGCCTTTGTAGTGCCGCGCGAAAGGTAACCGCTCACCTTCGCATTGAACTGAAACGGCGTGCGGTCACGGTTGAAGGTATTGGTATAACCCACCGAAAACGTTCCGCGGTCATAAGATTCCTCCACCGTACGGATGTCCTTCATCGCATTGGCGTAGTCGATCGACGCATTGAGGAAACCCTTGTCGGACCCCAACGCATAACCTTTAGTCAGCGACACGGCCTTGGTATCCGGCACGGTCTTCACCCGGATTTCATAGGGAGTGCGGCCCTGCTTGGTCTTGACGACGACCGCTCCGGCGCTCATATTGCCGTATTCGGCCGACGCAACGCCGCGGATGACCTCGATCGACTCGATATTGTCGGTCGAAATGGTGCGCATGTCGATACCCCGGCTGGTTTGCTGCCCGAAAGCGGCCGCTTTTCCACCCATCAGCATCGCGCTATTATTCACAACGGCTCCATCGACATAGACGCCCACCGAACTGGAGTTGATGCTGTTCGCATCCTTACCGTCCGTCATCGAATTAGGCAGATCACGGATGCCGACGAAATTCGAAGTGGAGTTCGTCAATTCCGGATTCGCGGTCAGCACGCCCGGCAACAACTGCATCACGTCCTTGACGGAGGTGGCTTGCAGGTGGTCCATCGCCTGACGGTCGATCGTCGACGAGGAGTTGATGCTGCGGCCCCGCTGGGCCGTTACGGTCACGGTGTTGAGTTGCAGGCTCGACTCCTTGAGACGCAGCGAGAGCGCCCCGATCGAAGCGCTGACCGTCACCTTGTACGAAAGCGGCTCGTAACCCAGGCAGGTTGCCTCGATGGTGTAGCTGCCGGTGGTCACCGACGGCATCCGGAACCGGCCTTTGGCATCGGTCACCACCCACAGCTCAAGCGTCGGAATGGAAACCACGCAGCCCGCAATCGGCTCCTTCGTGTTGTACTCCGTCACGGTCCCTTCGATGGAGACCTTCTTCGGAGCCTGGGCCTGCACTCCCAGCGGAATGCAGACGCCCGCCAATAAAAGCATTAGTAAAAATTTCTTCACGGCAAACAGGGTTATGTGAATAGTAAGAATGTCATTCGTTTTCGGGGGACAAAGATAGAGTGCCGCACAACAGGCGGCAACCCCGAGAAATGGGGATTTCACCGGTCAGGGGACACAATAACGGCTTCCGGCAGCTGCATGGCGCAACTGTCGGGCATCGGGAAACACGCGACTGTCAACAGATGGTAGGGCAATTCCCGCGGGGGGGGGAACCCGGGCCGGGAATTCGTCGGCATGGTCCGGAACGCTGATCCGGGCGGTCGCCGGGCGGCGGTTCAATCCACTCTTCCTCATGCCAGTTTCATTTGATTCAAGACAAATCTTGTTTCGCAAGATAAGAAAAAAACACCATTCCGAACATCTTTTCGAACCATGAATTTAACCGAACTTACAATCCGAACGCATCCTGCGGCATATCGCGACAATGTTTAACCGGATTTCCGCCTGCGGTTTCGATCCGGAACGCCCCATTCGGGCCGAAATTTCTTTTTTTGCGGACCGGCTGTACTATGGACGGAAATTACTATCTTGCAGCCAATAAACCTTCACCCCCCCGGTTTGACGCGTTACATACTACCGATTCTCGCCCTTCTCGGGTTTGTCGGCATGCCCTCCGCACATCCGGCGGGGAATCATGCGCTCCAATCCTTCGCCCTCTCTTACCAACCCATGAACTTCGGCCGGCCGGCGCGCACGGTCGTCACGGTCGAGGACAAGGAGACGCACAACCCGCTGCTGGGCGCCACGGTCTCGCTCGTCAGCAGGGCCGACACGCTGCGGGGTACGACCGTCAAGGAGGATTTCTACCGTATCATGGCCGTCTACCGCTGCGACCGGATTTTCCGCGACTCGGTCGACCTGGAGGTCACCTACGTGGGTTACAAGCCGTTCAAAAAACGCTACGGAAACACCGGATTCCGGGGACGGATCGAGGTCAAAATGGAGGTCGACGAACAGTCGATCGCGCAGGTCGTGGTCGTCGGGCAGCAGGTCGCCATGGTCTTCCGGGGCGACACGACGGTCTACAACGCGGGGGCGTTCAAAACCATGGCCGACGACCGTTTCGCGGAGCTGCTGAAACAGCTGCCGGGCGTCGAGATCAAGGACAACAAGATTTACGCCGAAGGGCAGGAGGTCAAACGGGTGCTGATCGACGGGAAAAACCTCTTCGGCTCGAAAACCTCCTACGCACTCACCGACCTCGAAGCCTCGGACGTCCGGAGCGTGCGGGTCTACGAGGATTTCAGCCCCGAGGCAAAGCGCCTGGGGGACAACACGGCCGAAAAGGAGAAGGTGATGGACGTCGAAACCAAGTCGAAGCGCGGTTACATCCTGGGCGGGAATCTGGAGGGCACGCTCGGAGCGAGCCTCGAAAGGGACTACTCGGGTCGGCATGAAATCCGCCATTCCGAGGCCGGAAGCTTTTACCGCAACACCGAAAGGGGCAACTGGCGTCTCGAAGCCTCCAACTCGAAGGACAACATCCGGCAGGGAGAAGGCGTCTCGTTCGACTCGAAGACGACCCCCACGAAACAGACCGACGCCCAGGCGGACTATACCCTGCGCCGGGGCGACTCGACCAACGTATCGACCACCGTCCGGTTCGGACGCAGCCGCCAGAGCAGCACGGGGTCCTCGCAGACCGAATATTTCCCGACCGAAGCCTATGCCCTGCGCAACGAGGAGAGCCGGAACGAATCGCTCTCGAAATCGCTTTCGGCGGAGATCTCGAACTACGTCAACATCCAGCGGAAGAAGAAGGTTTTCGGGGCCATGACCACCTTTTCGATCGACGACGGCTCCACACTCGGGCACAGCCGCACGCAGCAGCGGATCGACGACGAAAAGACCCGGACGAACCTCAACAGCAACTCCGACAGACGCAACATCCGATTGAATGTCAGCATTTTCTTCCACTCGAAAATTTCCGAACGGTCGACCCTGTCGTTCAACGTCTCGGGCAAATACGCACCCGGCGACCGGGACGGCTGGCGGGTCGACACGACGGCCTCGACACCCGGCCTGCAAGTCAAACTGCGCAACGACGGCGACAGCCGCAACTATTCGTTCGGCGCCAATCTGGGCTACCGCTACAAACTGGGAAAAAAGGGTTCGGTCAACGCCTCATACAGCTTCAGCCGCGATTACGCCCGCTCGAAACAGCAGGCGGTCGATTTCCTCTCCGACCCGCAGGGCGTCGTCGACACGATCAACTCCTACCATTACACGACCGACACCTACACGCACAGCCTGCAAACCAGCCTGCAATACCGGAGCGGCGACGTCTGGATAATGGCCGGACTGGGCGGAGTGCTCTACGACATCGCCCGCAGCGAGCGCTTCCCCAAGGAGGAGCGCTTCCCGCGGCTGTTCTTCCAGCTCAACCCGACGGTCTACCTCTCGGTCGGCAAGTCGCGGAAGCGTTTTTCGTTCAACCTGGCCTCCTTCCCGCAGATGATCCCGCTCGACGCGCTGCGCTCGACGCTCAACGCCACCAACCCCCTTTCGTTGCAGGCCGGAAACCCCGGCCTCAAGTTGCAGAACGACCTCTCGGGATCGGCGGGATTCCAGTTCACCGACGTCAAAAAGGCCCTCTCCTTCAGCGTGCGGCTCAACGGCAGCTACACCTTCAACTACATCGCCCAGCGACGCACGCTCTTCCTCGAAGACACCTACCTGCCCCAGTACGACTACACGGCACGGAAGAGTGCGCAGCTCACCACGCAGGCCAACGTCGGGGGCAATTACAACCTCGGGGGCAGGGTCTCCTACTCACAGCAGATCAACCCGCTGCGCTCGACCCTGAACGTCTCGGTAAACTACGGCTTCAGCCAGACGCCCTATTTCACCGGCGAAGACCTCTTCCACTCGGTCCGCCATTCGCTCGGCTTCGGCTTCGGCTTCGACTCGGGCTTTTCGAGCAAGGTCAAGCTCAACATCCGCTCCAACACCTCGATGAGTTCCTACACCACGCAGAAAGAGACCGCGCAGGAGCTGCGCGAACAACTCACGGCGCGCGTCGACCTGCGCTTCGGCAAGTATTTCGGGTCGGTCGGCACGCTCTACGAATTCTACTGCAACAGCCGCTCGCACACGCTCACGCGCCACAACGTGATCCTCAACGCCTCGGCGGGGCGCAAGTTCGGCAAGGAGAACCGGCTGGGGCTTTCGGCGGGCGTCATCGACATCCTCAACCGCCCCGACTACGCCACCACGAGTTTCGACACGGATTACATCGTCACCTCCTCAACCTCCTACCTGGGCCGTTACGGCTACCTGCGCGTCGCCTACACGTTCTGATCGGAAGCCGCCCGGAATTACGGTGTTATTTCGGTTTATTTCGTATAGTTTCGCATATTTTCGTATCTTTGGACGCAGAAACCGTTTAAAGCGTATGAAAAAACTACTGATCCCCCTGATTGCCGCCTTTGCCGCGAACACCGTATCGGCCGCCGCGCCGCAGCAGGTCATCGACATCAGCACCGACAAGGTCTCGATGGTGCTCACCGCCGCCCCCGGAGGCGAAGTTTATTTCCGCCACTTCGGCGGACGCATCGACGACCCGGCGCCGCTGGCCGACTACAAGAGCAACCGCCGCAGTGACCACGGAACCGAGGACCTGGCCTATCCCGCGACGGGAGGCCGCAACTTCCGCGAACCCGCCCTGCGCGTCACCCATGCCGACGGCGACATGAACACCGAACTGCGCTACGTGTCGCACGCCTCGAAACAGCTCTCCGACAAGAACGTGACGGAGACCGTCGTGAAGATGACCGACTGCTGCCAGGCGCTCGACGTGGAACTGGTCTTCACGGCCTACGCCCGCGAAAACGTCATCACCACGCACGCCGTGATCCGCAACCGCGAGAAGGGCCCCGTCACGCTGCACAGCTTCTACTCCTCGTCGCTCCCGCTGAAGGCCGACAAATACCTCCTGACGCACCTCTACGGGGCCTGGGCGCGTGAAGCGCAGGTCGACCACACGCTGCTGACCCACGGATCGAAAAGCATCGAGTCGACGCGCGAGGTGCGCACGACCCACACCGAAAACCCGGCGTTCCTGCTCACGCTGAACAGCGATTCGTTCAGCGAGACCTGCGGCGAAGTCATCGCCGGAGCGCTGGCCTGGAGCGGCAACTTCCGCCTCAACTTCGAGGTCGACGAATTCGACGTGCTGACCGTCCTGGCCGGCGCCAACCCCAACGCCTCGGAGTACAGGCTCCGCCCGGGCGAGACGTTCACCACGCCCGAAATGATCTACACCCACTCGTTCTGCGGCGCGGGCGGCGCCTCGCGCAACCTCCACGACTGGGCGCGCAACTACGGCGTCTACCACGGCCACGAGGCCGTCCCCACGCTGCTCAACAGCTGGGAAGGCGCCTACTTCAAGTTCGACGCCAAGGTCCTGAAACAGATGATCGACGACGCGGCCTCGATGGGATTGGAAATGTTCGTCCTCGACGACGGCTGGTTCGGCAACAAATACCCGCGCAACAACTCCAACGCCGGACTGGGCGACTGGCAAGTGAACGCCGCGAAACTCCCCGAAGGCATCGACCACATCGCCTCCTACGCCCACTCGAAGGGACTGAAGTTCGGCATCTGGATCGAACCGGAGATGGTCAACCCCAAGAGCGAGCTGGCTGAGAAGCACCCCGACTGGATCGTCCGTCCGCCGAAGCGCGAAGCGCCCACGACCCGCAACCAGTGGCTGCTCGACCTCACGAACCCCAAGGTGCAGGACTTCGTGTTCGGAGTCTTCGACAACACGATGAAACTCTCGGACAAGATCGACTACATCAAGTGGGACGCCAACCGCAACGCCAACAACGTGGGTTCGGCCTACCTCCCGGCCGACGAGCAGTCGCGCTTCTGGATCGACTACGCGCAGGGCTTCTACAAGGTGATGGAACGCATCCGCGCCAAATACCCCGACGTGCTGATCCAGGCCTGCGCCTCGGGCGGCGGCCGCGTGGAGTACGGCGCCCTGAAGTATTTCGACGAAGTGTGGACGAGCGACAACACCGAGGCGCTTTCGCGCGCCCGCATCCAGTACGGCACGAGCCTTTTCTACCCCGCCGTCGTGATGGGTTCGCACGTCTCGGCCACGCCCAACCACCAGACGGGCAACATCACGCCCATCAAGTTCCGCTTCGACATGGCCTGCGCCGGACGCCTCGGCATGGAGCTTCAGCCCAGGCAGATGACCGACGAGGAGCGGCAGTTCGCCCGCCGGGCCATCGCCAGCTACAAGGAGTACCGCGACATCGTGATGCAGGGCGACCTCTACCGCATCGGCACGCCCTATGACAAGAGCGGTTGCTACGGCCTGATGTACGTTTCGAAGGACCGGAAGCAGGCCGTGCTGTTCACGTACAGCCTCCGGTACCAGGGCCGCTCGCTGATCCCGAAATTCCGCTTGCAGGGCCTCGACCCGAAGACGGGCTACACCATCCGCGAACTGAACGTCGACAAATCGCGCAACTGGTTCGACGGCAAAACCTTCAGCGGCGAGATGCTCTCGAACGCCGGCATCAACCCCTCGATGCCGAAGATTTACGACAGCGGCGTATTCCTGCTCACGGCGGAATAGAAGCTGCTCCGTCGCGAAAGCCACCCCGGGATTTGCCGCCGGGGTGGCTTTTTCCTATCTTTGCCCAAGAACATTTTTCCGAACATGATCGAACAAATCATATCCCGACGACTGCAAATTCCGCTGCACCAGGTGCAGGGGACCGTGCGTCTGCTCCGCGAAGGGGCGACGATACCCTTTATCAGCCGCTACCGCAAGGAAGCGACCGGCTCGCTCGACGAGGTGCAGGTCGCCTCCGTCAAGGAGTGGCTCGACCGGCTCACCGAACTCGAAACCCGCAAGCAGACGGTGCTCACGACCATCGAGGGGCAGGGCAGGCTGACCCCGGAACTCCGCCGGCGCATCGCGGAGTGCTGGGATGCGGTGGAGCTGGAGGACATTTACCTGCCCTACAAACCCAAACGCCGCACGCGGGCCACCGTGGCGCGCGAACGGGGCCTGGAGCCGCTGGCCGAAATCATCCTGGCGCAGCAGTCCCGCAACGTCGTGCAGCAGGCCCGGCGGTTCGTTTCGGCCGAAGTGCCGACCCCGGAGGAGGCCCTCGCCGGGGCGTGCGACATCGTCGCCGAACGTATCTCGGAAGACGAGCGCGCCCGCAATACGCTGCGCCGCACGTTCGCCCGCGAAGGCATCGTCCATTCGAAACTCGTCAAAGGCAAAGAGACGGAAGGGGCGAAATACGCCGACTATTTCGACGCCGCGACGCCCCTGCGCAGCATCTCGTCGCACCGCTTCCTGGCCATGCGCCGCGGCGAGGAGGAGGGCATTCTGAAAATCGCGGTCGACGTGGATGCCGAACATTGCATCGAAAGTCTCCGCCGACTGTTCGTACGGCCCGGCTCGGCGACGCGCGAATGGATGGAAGCGGCCGTGGCCGACTCGTTCAAACGCCTGATACGCCCCTCGATCGAGACCGAACAGCTCGCGGCGGCCAAGGAGAAGGCCGACGACGAGGCGATCCGGGTTTTCGCCGAGAACCTGCGCCAACTGCTGCTCTCCTCGCCGCTGGGGCAGAAGCGCGTCGTGGCCATCGACCCGGGATTCCGCACGGGATGCAAGGTCGTGGCGCTCGACGCGCAGGGCAACCTGCTGCACAACACGACCGTCTACCCCCATCCGCCGCAGGGCCGGGCGGCCGAAGCGGCCGAGGCGCTGAAATCGCTGGCCGCCAGGTACAAGGCCGAGGCGTTCGCCATCGGGGACGGCACGGCGGGCCGCGAGACCGAACAGCTGGTCCGCGGACTGGGGCTGGAAGGCATGGAGGTATTCATGGTGAGCGAGGACGGCGCGTCGGTCTACTCAGCGTCGGCCGCGGCGCGCGAGGAGTTCCCGGACTACGACGTGACGGTGCGCGGGGCCGTGAGCATCGGACGCCGCCTGATCGACCCGCTCTCAGAGCTGGTCAAGATCGACCCCAAGTCGATCGGCGTGGGGCAGTACCAGCACAGCGTCGACCCGGCGAAGCTCAAGGCGCGGCTCCGGACGGTCGTCGAAAGCTGCGTCAACCGCGTCGGCGTCAATATCAACACCGCCTCGAAACACATCCTGACCTACATATCGGGGCTGGGACCCGTGCTGGCGCAGAACATCGTGGCCTACCGTGCGGCGAACGGGGAGTTCAAAAGCCGCAGGGCGCTGCTCAAAGTGCCGCGGCTGGGAGCCAAGGCTTTCGAGCAGGCGGCCGGGTTCCTGCGGGTCGTTGGAGGCGCGAATCCGCTGGACAACAGCGCCGTGCACCCGGAATCGTACGCCGTCGTCGAGCGGATGGCCGCCGACGCGGGCGTGACAGTCGAACGCCTGCTGGCCGACAAACAGCTGCGCAGCGGTCTCAAGGCCGAACGATACGTGAGCGGAGAAACGGGGCTGCCGACCGTGACGGACATACTCGAGGCGCTCGACAAACGGGGGCTTGACCCGCGCGAGCAGTTGCAGGTCTTCGCATTCGACCCCAACGTGCACACGATCGGCGACCTGCGCGAGGGAATGCTTCTGCCGGGCATCGTCACCAACATCACGGCCTTCGGGGCCTTCGTCGACATCGGCGTCAAACAGGACGGGCTGGTGCACATCTCGCAGCTGGCCGACCGCTACGTGGCTTCGCCGGCCGACGTGGTGCATCTGGGACAGCACGTCGAAGTGCGGGTGACGGGCGTGGATGCCGTTCGCGGACGCATCGCGCTCTCGATGCGCCGCGAAGCATAAAAGACCGGATCAAGCGAGGCTCTGCAACGGCCATCCTGGTCGAAAAATGGCCTTTTAAGGTCGAATATTGTCCGCCCGGTCCGTAAAACATCGCTACCTTTGGGTATTCAAACCATTAACCCATTTGTCCGATGAGAAAAAACAACCTGTTCATTACCTCGTCGTGCCTGCCGGGAGCACTGGCCTCTTGCTACGGGACCTTCAGAAAGAACCCGCGGCCATCGGCAAATGGCATCTGGGGTGGGATTGGACACACAAGGAAGGCAAGGCGAAAACCGTCGACAACATCGGCTTCACGAAACGCGTGGCCAACGGTCCCACCGATCGGGGATTCGACGATTTCTACGGGCTGACCTCGCCGTCCGGACCTCCGTACCTCTACATGGTCAACGACATGGCGGAGAAACAGCCGAACACGAGATTCGAAGAATCCGGCGGCGGACTGTATAAAATCAAGGGCGGCATCGGCCACAGCGACTGGAGCGCCGACGGCATGCAGCCCCACCTGGCGGACAAGATGCTCGAATACCTCGACGAAAACAAGGATTCCGACAAGCCGTTCTTCCTCTACATGGCGCTGACGGCTCCCCACATCCCGCTTTTCCCGAGCAAGGAGTTCAAGGGCAAATCCAAGATCGGCGACTACGGCGACCTGGTGATGATGATAGACGACATCGTCGGCAGGGTCAATCGAAAGCTGAAGGAGATCGGCAAATACGACAACACGATCGTCATGTTCGCCGCCGACAACGGCTGCGCCGGTTACATCAACATGGACAGGATAAACCGGAAAGGGCACTATCCGTCCTATATTTACCGGGGCTACAAGTCGCACGGCTGGGAAGGCGGCCACCGCATTCCCTTCATCCTGTCGTGGGGCGACCGGTACGGACACGTGACCGATAATTCGCTCGTCTCGCTGACCGATCTGTACGCCACGTTCGCCGACATGCTCGGCTACCGGATAGCCGACGACGAGGCCGAAGACAGTTTCAGCTTCTGGCCGATACTCGACGGCTCGGGCAACGCCGCCCGGACCGACCTGATCGCCACGTCGGGAGCCGGCTATTTCACCTACCGAACGCCGCAGTACAAGCTGATATTCAACGCGGGAAACGGTTCCGGCGAAGAGTACAGGATCGACGGACAGCCCCCGCTGCAATTCTACGACATGGTCAACGATCCCGAAGAGAAGGTCAACCAGATAAACAATCCGGAATACGCGGGCCGGATCAGGGAGATGGCCGCCCGGGTGAAGAAGTACATCGAGGACGGCCGATCGACGCCCGGAGCCAAAGCGGCCAACGACGGCGGCAATTCCTGGAAACAGATCACCGACATAATGAGCGGCCTGTACGCCGGGAACAGGTAAGGGCGAAACTGCGTCGAAGGATGCCGGAACCGCCGTCCGGCTCCGATCAAAAAACCTCCGTATTCCGGAATCGAATGCGGAGGTTTTCAATTGGCGGCAACGAGCTGGCGCGGGACATGCTCGAAGATACTGACGAGCAGGCTGACGCCTTGTTATTGCTGAATTACAAGCGATAACGAAACAACCGAGGCTGATAAGGGTCCTGACAAAGAAAAAGTCCTCGGAAGTTATTAGCTTCCAAGGACTTTCTTGGTGGAAAATTGCCGTCCGGCATTGCTCTCGCGCCATTTCCGCGCACGCCGTCCGGCGACTTTCCGGCAGCATTCGCTGCTTCAGTTGAGGTCTGAAGCGGACGCCATAAATTTGAATCTAATTTTACCGATTTTAATTTTATTTTATCTATATATCAATATTTTACAGCTGTTTTTCAACAACTGCGAGGTCTGGAAGTTTTCGAAAATTCGGCCGATGTATGACAAATGTATGACAAAAATGATTACATTTGCAGCAGACAAAACCTCCTGACCTATGGCCTCATTCTGCTATCGCATTCGCTCGACCCAGAAAAACAAACTGGTCAAAATCCAAATTCTCTTCACGGTTGGCCGTGGCAACCAGTTCTACGTCGACAGCCAATATATGGTGTTGACGGACGCTTGGGACAACAAGCGGCAGACGGTCAAGAGCCGCTTCACCTTTACCGACGATTTCACCGAGCAACAGGGACGCGAGCTGACCAAGAATCTCTCCGAACTGCGCAGCCACATCCTCGGAGAGATTGCCAAGGATCCCGAGCACGCAATGACGAAGACACGGCTGGAGAAGATCATCTACAGCTTCCACCACCCGCGCAGCCTCACCACAGGCCGCCGCGTCCGCAGCCGCGAATCGCTCGGCGACTACATCGCCCGCTTCACGCGCGAGATGGAGGAGGGCACCCGGCTGAACATCCACAAACTCCGCTACGGCCCCTCGACCATCAAGAACTACAAGGGGTTCGTCGTGCAGTTCGACGAGTACTGCAAAGCCCGGCGCAAGCAGTTCGACTTTGCCGACATCGACCTGAAGTTCTACGACGACTTCGTCGCCTGGTTCACCGCCAAGAACTACTCCGTCAATACGATTGGCCGCCACGTCAAGGAGTTGAAGATCATCATGCGCGCGGCCCGCGAGGAGGGTCTGCACGACAACGGGGCGATCGAGAGCCGCAAGTTCCGCGTGCTGACGGCCGACGTGGAGAACATCTATCTGACGGAGTCGGAGATCCGGGCCATCGCCGCGCTCGACCTCTCGAAAAACCGGCACAAGGATGTTGCCCGCGACATCTTTCTGGTGGGGTGTTACACGGCGCAGCGCTTCAGCGACTACTCGACCATCAACGAAGGCAACATCCGCACGCTGGAGAACGGACAGCAGGTCATCGACCTCAAGCAGCAGAAGACCGGCAACCACGTCGTCATTCCGGTCCGTCCCGAACTACAGGCCATCCTGGAAAAGTACGACAACCGGCTGCCGAGAACCTACGAACAGAAGGTGAACCACCTCATCAAGGAGATTGCACGCGAGGCGGGCATCACGGAGAAAGTCGAGGTCTCCTACATCGAGAATGGCGAAAAGAAGAGTCGGCTGGTCGAGAAGTGCGACCTGGTGAAGACCCACACGGCGCGGCGCAGCGGCGCAACGAATATGTACCTGGCGGGAATCCCGACCATCGCCATCATGAAGGTTACGGGCCACAAGACCGAACGGGAGTTTATGAAGTATATCAAGATCACCGAGGAGCAGACCGCCCTGGAGCTGATGAGCCACCCCTATTTTTCGGGGGCAAGCAACACAACACGATAATCTTAAAGAGTGTTGTCCGGGAATTTTCTTAACTTTGTCCAAACAGACTGATGCAATGAAAGACGATACGAAGGAATTAACACTGTTCGACAACTACGATTTTATAGAAAAAATATGGTATGTACAAGGTGAAGATGTTGGTCTAAAAGGTGGATATATTTTTTATTATGAAAAAAAGGGAAAGCGCATTAGCCAGTTTCATATGTCTACTGGCGAAAACCTGTTAATCAGCATTCTAAACTCTATATCAATAAGAAAAAAAGAGCGAGATAATATTGAAAAACCTTGTATGTTTTTTTTAGATGAGGTTGAATTAGCCTTACATCCTTCTTCTCTAAAAAAATTGATGACTCTTTTAACACAGGTATCTGACGAATATAACTATGCTATATATTTTTCCACTCATTCCATAGAATTAATTCGAGGAATAAAACCGGAGAATATATTTTATATAGAGCGCCATTCTGATAATAGTTTAGAAGTATTAAATCCTTGTTATCCGGCATATGCTACAAAGTTCCTATATGATCATTCAGGCTATGATAGGATCATATTAGTAGAAGATGATTTAGCAAAAGAGATTATTCGTCGAATTCTAAAAAAAGAATCTATGATGAATAATAAATTAGTCCATGTTCTTCCTTGTGGAGGTTGGAATAATGTATTAGATCTGGCAGATGATGTTATTCGAAATAATTTATTAGGGAAAAGAGCATCTATTTGTATTATATTAGATGGGGATATAAAAGATCAAGCGGATAAGTATAGAAAGAAAATCCATAATTCTATTCCAACAAATTATTTGCCTATAAAAAGTTTAGAAAAATATTTACGTTCTAAGTTGGTTTTATCTGTTGATCATAAGCTATATAGACATCTAACCGATTATATTTTTCAACAAAAAAGTCTTGCTGAAATAATTGATGAATACAAACGTATATCAAGATATGATTGGGAGAAAGACTCTAATGGAAAAACATTTTATAGTTTATTAAATGATGAATTACAGAAAAGGAATAAAGATAGAGCAGAATTAATTGAAACCATAGTTGATTATTTATTTGATCAGCATAGTCCCGAATTAATATCTATTATTGCATTCTTGCACAATCAACTAGACTAAAAATAAGTGACAAACTTTTTCCCCTCCCGCCCGGCGGCGCATCCGACCATCTATGCCTACGAAGATACCCACCCGCAGTACCGTGGGCTGCTGAAGGTCGGATACACCTCCGTCGATGTGCAGCATCGCGTGGCGCAGCAATATCCAACGCTGCGGCCCGGAGCGCGCCCCTACCGCATTGTCTTCGAGGAGTCGGCCATGCGTGGCGACGGCACCTCGTTTACCGACCACGAGGTACACCGCGTGTTGCGTCGAATGGGAGTGGAGAATCCCGAGGGAGAGTGGTTCCGTTGTACGGTTCGCGAGGTCCGGGCGGCGGTACGCTCCGTGCGGGAGCAGCGCGAAGCCGAATTCCAACGCACGGAGCATTTTGCCATGCGCCCCGAGCAGGAGGCAGCCGTGGAGAAGACCTGCGAATATTTCCGTGCCTGCCGTGCCGACAACAACCGTACGCCGCATTTCCTCTGGAATTGCAAAATGCGTTTCGGCAAAACCTTCGCGGCCTACCAGCTGGCACGCCGCATGGGATGGAAACGGCTGCTGGTCCTGACCTTCAAACCCGCCGTGCAGAGTGCCTGGGAAGAGGATTTGCGCACGCATGTCGATTTCGAAGGGTGGCAGTTCCTGTCGCGCAATTCGGAACTGAACTACGAAACGGCCGACCACAACCGTCCGATCGTCTGCTTCGGGTCGTTTCAGGATTTTCTCGGACGCAGCAAGTCGGGCGGCATCAAGCTGAAGAACGAGTGGGTACATGCCATCAACTGGGATTGTGTGATTCTCGACGAATATCACTACGGTGCCTGGCGCGATCATGCCAAGGATCTCTTCGAGAACGAAGACCGTCGCGAGCAGGCCTTTGCCGAAGGGGAAGGCCGCGACTGGTTTGACGAGGAGGCGATGCCCATCACCACGGGAGCCTATCTCTATCTGTCGGGGACACCGTTTCGGGCCATCAGTTCGGGAGAGTTCATCGAGGAGCAGGTTTACAACTGGACCTATTCGGACGAGCAACGCGCCAAGGCGTCGTGGAACGATGCCGACGGGCCAAACCCCTACGCCGCCCTGCCGCGCATGGTGATGATGACCTATCAACTGCCCGACGAATTGCGGCAGGTTGCCATCGACGGCGAGTTCGACGAATTCGACCTCAATCTCTTCTTTCGGGCCGAAGGTAACGGCGACGACGCCCGGTTCGTCTTCAAAAACGAGGTGCAGAAGTGGCTGGACCTGATTCGCGGCGCCTATGTCGAAAATATTGTTTCCGACTTGAAGCTGGGGCATTCACGGCCTCCGATGCCCTTCTCCCACGCCCCGCTGCTCTCGGTGTTGACACACACATTCTGGTTCCTGCCGTCGGTGGCGTCGTGTTATGCCATGCGGAATCTGCTTGCCGAGCGTCAGAACCGTTTCTATCAGGATTATCGGGTGGTGGTCGCTGCAGGAAGCAGTGCCGGAATCGGAGTCGATGCGCTGGCTCCCGTGCTGAAGGCCATGGGCAATCCGTTGGAGACGAAGACCATCACGCTATCGTGCGGCAAACTGACGACGGGTGTATCGGTGAAGCCCTGGTCGGGTATCTTCATGCTGCGCAACTCATCAAGCCCCGAAACCTACTTCCAGGCGGCCTTTCGCGTGCAGACGCCCTGGACGGTATGCAATGCCGACGGCGTTTCGCCCAACCGGGTGGATATTCTGAAACAGGAGTGTTACGTATTCGACTTTGCTCCCAACCGGGCATTGCGGCAAATTGCGGATTACAGCTGCCGGCTGAATGTCGAGGAGAATAATCCCGAACGCAAGGTCGAGGAGTTTATCTCGTTCCTTCCGGTGCTGGCCTACGACGGCAGTTCGATGAAGCAGATCGATGCCGCCGGGATTCTCGACATTGCCATGAGCGGAACGACGGCGACTCTGCTGGCCCGTCGCTGGGAGAGCGCCCTGCTGGTCAATGTCGACAATGCAACGCTGCGGCGATTGATGGGGAATGCCGAGGCAATGGCTGCGCTGACGCGCATCGAGGGATTTCGCAACCTGAATCAGGACATCGAGACAATCATCAACAAATCGGAGGCGGTCAAGAAGGCGCGAAAGGAGACCCCGGACGAGGCAATGACCCCGCAGAAGAAACGGGAACTGACCGAGGAGGAGAAGGAGTACAAGAGCCTGCGGAAGCAGATTCAGGAGAAACTGATCAAATTTGCTACGCGCGTACCGATATTCATGTACCTGACGGATTTCCGCGAGCGGAGCCTCTATGATGTCATCACGCAACTGGAACCCGGATTGTTCAAGAAAGTAACGGGGCTGTCGATCTCGGATTTCGAGCTGCTTGTGTCGCTCGACGTCTTCAATTCGGCGCTGATGAATGATGCTATCTATAAGTTCAAGCGTTACGAGGATGCTTCGCTAACCTATGTAGGCATTAATCGACATGCGAATAAAGCTATTGGACTATATAACACAGTCATATAACATAAAACGCTAAAAAGACTTTTTAGTTATATTCCTATCTTAACACTCAACAATAATGAACTTCAACATAATATAGCCATATACAAAAATATCTGCCATCTAATAAATAGATAACAGATATTCATGATTAATATTTTGTACAGAATTGAACTATTGCTCCCGTTTCTGCATGTTGGCCATCATACTGTGTAATACAGCTTGTGCATCAAGCATTGGCAACGGGTATTTTGCCAACGAGGTACCTGCAGTTTTAGCAACGATAATGCCTCGCATAGTTCCAATTGCAACATTAATAAAATGAGGCATTAATTCTTTAATCTCTATCTTATCTTTTTCAATCTTTACAACAGCGTCTATAGGATTTACATTAAACGTAAACGCATAGCGACATTCCAGAAGAGGCGTTTTCTCTACAGCATATTGCACACCAAAAATAAGAGTAATCATACTCTCCTCTTTATTTACCGAAATTGCGTGCGCAAAACCAATATTAGGTCCATTCGGTTCTGATTTTGCCAATAAAGCCTCATCCAAGTTTAACATAAACTTGACTTCAGAAACGGAAACCAAACGAACCTGTATTTTATTATCTTGTCTCATATTCTAGTTTATCATATCATTATTCGCTGTGCAGAACGAAAAATTATTCCACAATACTGGAGTATAATCTGAATTATCTCGTATGGAAATCGATTTTGATCTATTAGATATATTAGTCTTCGGAGATGAATCTATCAAATTAATAAAAACATATTCATTGTTAGTTTTATGCTCCCCGGCAACTTCAATAATAGGTTCTTCTAAGACAGCTGAGATCTTCGCAATAGTTCTTAAGGTAAAATTATGAGTACCTTTTAACCATTTTGATATCTCAGATTCTTTTTTACCTATCATAGCAGCAAAATCCTTCTGTGATATTTTTCTATCAGATAATATCTTATCTATCTTATTGGCAATATCAAAAGACAGATCTATTTCTATCGTAATATCGTTTGGGACATTTGCCAAACATTCATTAAATAATTTTTCTGTCTTCATAGCTATATGCTTTTTATATTAAATTTCTATAATAAGTTTATCCTTCAATATAACGGTCTTATCGATAATCTTTATTTTACCTTGCCCCGTAAATTTTGTTATAACATGGTCTAATTTTGCTAAATCGGAGACATAAGTATTCAGTTCTTCATTATCGTTATATGCATTGCCGTATTTTATACCTCCATTACCAAGGATTAGAACTTCATCCGATATCCGCAAGCAATATAATCGTAATGTTCCACTACCTTTTTTTCTTCTCCTTATATCTAGTGGAATTGCAACAACCCTATCATTGATTTTACTTTCACATGTTCTAAAAAGCCGTTCGGAGGCCCCTTTGGCAATTATTTTTCTCAAGATCGCTATTATACGATTGAAATCTTCTTTAAGTATAGGGTCTGCGATATCTTTATATTTAGACATAAAGTCCATAAATTCAGTTTCTGCTTTATCTAAAAACTGAATAGTATAGACCCCGACAGCATCATAGATATCTAGGCGTCTGATCTCCAGCGATTTCTTCACTTATAAGTGCATTTTGGATATGCAAAGATAATACCTTTTTAGAGATTTGATACTAAAATTTGCAGAAAAATTAAATTATAAGTGAATTTTTACATATACCCCACAATCAGTATATCGGTATTTCTCAACTAAAACACCGCCTCATAACAAAGGAACATCGCCTAAATTTATAGTCAGCCATGAGTATCACCCGAAAAAAACTTCTCAGCAAAAGAATTTAATAAAGCTAACAATAAAAAAGACCGCTTAGGATAAAGTATCTACGCACCCAAACAATTCTCCAAAATAACTTACGTATCAAGAAGGCCAAATATTTTATCAATCAAAAAACAAATCAGCACTATCAATGAGCGACCAAATCAAGGACCTTGAAGATATGCCGTACAGCCGTATGACAAATGTATGACAAAACAAAAAGAAAACCGCGTTGCAGACATCTGCAACGCGGTTTCTGTGAGGTCTGAAGCGGATTCGAACCGCTGTACAAGGTTTTGCAGACCTTTGCCTAGCCACTCGGCCATCAGACCATCATCTTTCCCGCTGCGCCCTCTCTACACCAACCTAACCCTATCAGCCCTCTCCGCTCCCTTTCACACAACCGGAACTCAAACCGAAAAACGGCCCCTCTCCGGCCCGGGGAGCGTTCGGAACTAATTTCCAAGCGCATCGGGAGTGCAAATATACGAACAATTCTGATTTTTGCAAAACTTCTGCCCAACTTTGCATTATTTCCCGAATAAATTCCCGTTATTTCCCAAAAACCGCTACCTTTATCATCTGCAAAAACGATTTTTCATTCGCGGCTATGACCATCGAAGATATTGCCCTTCAGATGACTCCGGGCATCGGTATAAAAGGAGCCGTGCATCTGCTGGAGCTGTTCGGCGATGCGCGGAGCATTTTCGCCGCCACCGCCGATGAACTCGTCGCCAAAGCCGGCCTGCGTCCCGACACGGCGCAGCAGATCGTCCGCCGGAAGGGATTTCCGGCCGCCGAAAAGGAACTCGCCCACTGTCGCCGCAACGACATTGCGGCCGTCGCCTCCACCGACCCGGAATACCCGGCGCTGCTGCGCGAAATCCCCGATTATCCCCACGTAATATACATAAAGGGCTGCGTCGAAGCCCTCTCGGCACGTTGTATCTCCATCGTCGGGACACGCGAGGCGACCCCTTACGGACAGACGGCCTGCAACCGGCTGGTGGAAGGGCTTGCAGAGCGCATACCGGGGCTTTCGGTGGTCAGCGGGCTGGCGTTCGGCATCGACGTTGCGGCGCATCGCGCTGCGCTTGCAGCAGGCGTACCGACCGTCGCCGTGGTGGCCAACCCCCTGCCCGGGGTGACGCCCGCCCAGCATACGGACGTGGCGCGCGACATACTCGCCCGCGGGGGTGCGCTGGTCACGGAACTGCATTCGCAATCGAAACAGAACGGCAACTTCTACCTGGCGCGGAACCGCATCATCGCAGGATTGAGCGCGGGGTGTATCGTCGTCGAGTCGCCCGACAGCGGCGGTTCGCTTTTCACGGCCCACTGCGCCGACTCCTACGACCGCACGGTGATGGCCGTGCCGGGACGCATCACCGACCGGGCGTCGGCCGGGACGAACCACCTGATCCGCAACCGCAAAGCGCAATTGGTGCTGACAGCCGACGACGTGATCCGCGAACTGATGTGGGACCTCGGGGAGAATCCCGCAACGCTGCGCGCAAAACCCCCGACACCGGAACTGACACCCGACGAAGCGGGATTGCTGGGTTGTTTCCGCACGGACGACCCGCTTTCGGTCGAGGCGCTCGGCGAGCTGACGGGGCTGAATCCCGGCGAGCTGGCGACGCTGCTCGTGGGTCTGGAGCTGGCAGGAGCCGTGCGCCAGCTGCCCGGGAACCGATATATGAAGCTATGAAACTGACAGATACGCATTCACACCTTTACGACGAAGCGTTCGACCGCGACCGCGAAGAGGCTTTGGCGCGCGCCGCGGCCGAAGGGGTCGGGCAGCTGCTGCTCCCGGCCATCGACTCCGAAAGCCACGAACGGCTGTTCGGGCTTTGCCGCCGCCACCCGCAGCGGTGCATCCCGATGATGGGCCTGCACCCCACGTCGGTGAACGACAATCCCCGCTGGCGCGACGAACTCGCTCTGGTCGAAAGTTACCTCCGGACGCCGCCCGAGGGAATCGCGGGGTTCTGCGCCGTGGGCGAAATCGGGCTGGACCTCTACTGGAGCCGCGACTTCCGGGAAGAGCAGGCCGAAGCCTTCCGCCGCCAGATCGACCTTTCGCTGCAATACGGACTGCCGATCGCCGTGCATACGCGCGACGCCTGGCCCGAAACCGTCGCCATCATGCGCGAATACCGCGGCCGGGGCGTCCGGGGCGTTTTCCACGCCTATTCCGACGGAATCGAAACCTATCGCAAACTGAAGGAGTGCGGCGATTTCGTTTTCGGAATCGGCGGCGTAGTGACCTTTAAAAAGAGCAGGCTGGCCGAGGTCGCGGGCGAAATGGAGCTGCGGGACCTCGTGCTCGAAACCGACTGTCCCTATCTGACGCCCGCGCCTCACCGGGGCGAGCGCAACGAATCGGCCTGGGTGCGTTACGTCTGCGAAAAAGTCGCCCAAATCAAGGGACTGACCCCGGAAGAGGTCGCGGAAGCGACGACGGCCAATGCCGAAAGGATGTTCGGACGGCCGCAAAACCGGCCCGCCCCCAGTCATGGCCGGAAGATTTTCGATGCGCCCGAGGCGAATCGGCAGGCCGCAGCTCCGCCCTGCGGAGGCCTGCCCGCAACTGCGTTTCGAGCGGACCACCGCGAGCTGCCGCCTGAAAACGCGACCGAAGTTCCGGAGAACGAATCTTCCGACCACGCATCCCCCTCGTCAGACAACGGCCTTTCCCGGCCCGAAAGAGCATAACACGACACCGGACATGAAAAAAATAAAGATCACGGTCTTGCGCAAGACCTGCCACAGGGATCTGATGGAGCAGTACGAAAATCCCATCGAACATGCCTGCGACCTGTACGAAGGGCAGGTTTTCACGACCGACGGCTGGCGGAAACCCGACGGATTGTGCGACAGCGCCTGGCAGACGCTTTCGCCGTTCGTCATGACGCTGGCACACGGCGGCACGAACATCTACGACGGCTGGATGAAGAATCCCGCCTCGGCGATGATCTCCTGCAACGACGGGTTTCGCCCCGTGAGCTTTCTGATCGAAACATTAGAGAAATAAAAACGCTATGCGATCCTCCATTCTGATCATCTACACGGGCGGGACCATCGGCATGAAGACCGATGCCGCCACCGGGGCGCTGGTCCCCTTCGATTTCAGCGGCATCTACGACGAATTCCCCTCGCTGAAACGCCTCAACGTCGACATCGACGTACACACGGTGTCGCCCGTGATCGACTCGTCGAACGTCGAGCCGGCGAACTGGGTGGCCCTGGCCCGCCTGATCCGCGACAACTACGCCCGCTACGACGGATTCGTCGTGCTGCACGGAACCGACACCATGTCCTATACGGCATCGGCCTTGAGCTTCATGCTCGAAAATCTCGCCAAACCCGTGGTCTTCACCGGAAGCCAGATTCCGATCGGCGTGCTGCGCACCGACGGGCGCGAGAACCTCATCACGGCCATCGAAATCGCCGGAGCGCGCATCGGCGACCGGCCCGAGGTCCCCGAAGTGTCGCTCTATTTCCAGAACCGGCTTTTCCGCGCCAACCGCACCACCAAACGCAGCGCCGAAGCCCTGAGCGCCTTCCGCTCCTACAACTACCCGCCGCTGGCCGAAGTCGGCGTCAACATCGCCTACAACCTCCCGGCGATCCTGCAACCCGAAGAGTCGCCGGCGGAACTGCGCATCGCCACGAAGCTCTCCGGAGGCATCGAGCTGATCAAACTCTTCCCGGGAATGGGCGAGGAGATCCTGCGGGCCATGTTCTCGGCTCCGGGGCTGCGGGCCGTGGTGCTCGAAACCTTCGGCGCGGGCAACGCCCCCACCTCCGAATGGTTCATCCGCGTCATCGAAGAGGCCGTCGCACGCGGAATCATCCTCCTCAACATCACGCAGTGCGGCGGGGGCCGCGTCTCGATGGAGTTGTACGAAACAGGGCTTAAACTGCAAAAAACCGGCGTCCTGTGCGGCTACGACATGACCACCGAGGCAGCCGTGACCAAACTGATGTACGTACTCGGGCTGGGGCTTCCGGACGACGAGACACGCATGCTTCTGCGCAAGCCCCTGCGCGGAGAATTTACGGCATAAGCCATTGCACGTAACAAATTTTTTTTCTATATTTCGCACTGCTAACGTACCCTTTCCACCGGGACCATTGGGCGGAGGCCGGCGTAGCGCACAGGCAAAAAGATTGATTTACAACTACTTGATCGGGTCCGGGGTGAATTATCCGGGATTCGGCTCTACGTGCAGGAATAACCTTTCGCAACTGCGCCGGAGCACAAAAGGACGCCGCAAAGGCTGCGAAAGACAAAAAAAATAATTATTTTTAGCGAAAAAATAACCCGGCGGAAACGCCCGAAAAGAAAAGAGGCCCCGACCGGCCGGAAAAACGAAGAAACCAAAACACAACAATAAAAAATCAACTAATCAAAATTTAATTTATCCAACACAACTATGAAAAAACTTTTTTTGATTCCGTCGGCTGCCCTGTCCGTATTGGGTACCGTTAGTGCGTTCGCACAGGATGCCGTTGCCGCAACCGAAACGGTTGTCGCTGAAACCCAGATCGCAGGCGACAGCATGCACCACGTCATGATGCAGAAGTTCCTCGAAGGCGGCTGGGAGTGGATGCTTCCGGTGCTCCTCTGCCTGGTGATCGGTCTGGCCGTGGCCATCGAGCGTATTCTGTACCTGTCGCTTTCGACGATCAACTCGAAGAAACTCATCGCATCCGTCGAGGAGGCGCTCAAGAACGGCGGCATCGAGGCTGCCAAGGAAGTTTGCCGCAACACCCGCGGTCCGATCGCTTCGATCTACTATCAGGGTCTCGACCGTTACGACCAGGGTCTCGACGCCGTCGAGAAAGCCGTCGTTTCCTACGGTTCGGTTCAGACCGGCCAGATGGAGTCGGGTCTTTCGTGGATCGGCCTGTTCATCGCCCTTTCGCCCATGTTGGGATTTATGGGAACCGTCGTCGGTATGATCGCGGCGTTCGACGCCATCCAGGCTGCCGGTGACATCAGCCCGACGCTGGTTGCAGGCGGTATCAAGGTCGCCCTGCTGACGACCCTCATGGGTCTTATCGCGGCGGTTGTTCTTCAGCTGTTCTACAACTATATCGTTTCGAAGATCGACTCGCTCGTGAACGATATGGAGGATTCGTCCATCACGCTGATGGATATTCTGACGGCTTACAACAAGAAATAATCGAACGCTGAAATAGTCAAAAGCAATTATGAAAAAGATTTTAAACATATTGCTGGGTATTCTGATGGCTATCACCGTAGTCCTCATGGTCTACGCGATCGCTACCGGCGGCTCGGACGCATCGATCAGCGTGAACCTGATGTGGGGTTACTTCCTCTTCGTGTTCGCTGTCGCTGCGGCCATTTTCTGCGCCGTTTTCGGAATGATTCAGAACCCGGCAGGCATCAAGGGAACCATCCTGTCCCTGGCGTTGATCATCGTTATCGTGGGCGTGTCGTACTTCTACTCGGCAGGCCACACGGTGAACATTGTCGACCTCCAGAACAACGGGTTCTTCGGCCACGGTGAAACCGTAATTACCGAAACGAGCATCCTCGTAACCTATGTTGCATGCGTCGCCGCATTCGTGACGGCCGTAGCAACCGAGATCTGGGGCGCATTCAAATAACCGAGTAAGACACAATGGCAACAGATAAAAGAAAAATCCAGGAGATCAATGCCGGTTCTATGGCCGACATCGCCTTCCTGCTGCTGATTTTCTTCCTGGTGGCCACTACCATGAATACCGACACGGGTCTGGTGCGCATGCTTCCGCCGATGCCTCCTGAGGATCAACCCCAGGATGAAATCAAGGTCAAGGAGCGCAACCTCTTCCTGGTGTTCATCAACGGTAGGGGCGACATCATGGCAGGAGCTGCGGGAAAACAGGAGGCGATCGACCTGCGTCAACTCAAGGACAGGACCAAAGAGTTCATCCTCAACCCGCTGGATGACGAGAACCTGCCCGAGAAGACGAACAAGGACATTGAACTTCCCGACGGCGGCAAGTGGGTATACCCCGTGAGCGAAGGCGTCGTCTCGTTGCAGACGACCCGGGATACGGGCTACCAGTCCTATATCATGGTGCAGAACGAACTCACGCGCGCATTCAACGAAGTGCGTGACGAAGTGGCACAGCGTAAATTCGGCGCAAAATTCGCGGATCTTCCCGAGGAGTTGCGCAATGCAGTATCGAAGGCCGTACCTCTGAAGATTTCGGAGGCTGAACCGCGTAACATTAAGAAGTAAGCCATGGCAGTAATGAAAAAGAAGGGCAGCAAAGGTCTGCCCCCTATCTCGACCGCTTCGCTTCCTGACGTGATCTTCATGATCCTCTTCTTCTTTATGGTCTCGACGACCATGCGCGATCAGGAACTGCTGGTGAGATACAAACTTCCGGAAGCTACCGAAGTGCAGAAACTCGAGAAGAAATCGCTCGTAAGTTTCATCCACATCGGTCCTCCGGCAATGACGATGCAGGCAAAGTTCGGAACCGCGCCGCGCATCCAGTTGAACGACTCTTACAAATCGACCCGGGACATCCTGGACTTCGTTGCCGCCGAGCGCGACAAACTCTCCGAAGCCGACCGCGCTTCGATGACGATCTGCCTCAAGGCCGACGAAGCTACGAAAATGGGTATCGTGACCGACGTCAAGCAGGAGCTGCGTCGCGCCAACGCCCTGAAACTCTCCTATGCAGCTTCCAAGTCGCTGGGTTACTGATCCGGAGATTTCTTTTTGAAAAAGAGCAGGCTTACAGCCTGCTCTTTTTGTTTGACCGGGAATGCCGGGAATGCCGGGAATGTGCGGCAAATACGCCGCAAATACGCGACAAATGCGCGACAAATACGCCGCAAGCACCGGAAACGTCAGAGAGAGGAGGGGAGGGGCGTCAGAAAGGGAGTTCCAACTGATCAATCTCGTGGTTGAACGTCAGCCGGTGGTGGGGCGTGAGGCCGTGCTCGCGAATCGCCAGCCGATGCTCGCGCGTCGGATAGCCCTTGTTCTTCGCCCAGCCGTATTGGGGAAACTCTTCGGCGATGCGGAGCATGTACTCGTCACGATGGGTTTTGGCAAGCACCGAAGCCGCGGCAATGTCGGCGTATTTGCCATCGCCCTTGACGATGCAGCGCCAGGGAATTTCGAGACGTGTGCGGAACCGGTTGCCGTCGATGGCCAGAAACGCCGGAGCGGGATCGAGGCGCGCCACAGCCAGCGACATGCCCTCGAACGAAGCGTTCAGGATGTTGATTTCGTCGATCCGCGCGGCGGAGACCGCCTCGACAGCCCATGCGACGGCCTCGCGCTCGATGACGGCCCGCAGCTTTTCGCGGTTGCGCTCGCTCATCTGCTTCGAGTCGTTGAGCAGCGGGTCGTGGAAATCGGGCGGCAGCATCACGGCCGCCGCAAACACCGGCCCGGCCAGACATCCCCGCCCGGCTTCGTCGCACCCGGCCTCCGGAAGGTCGTATTGATACTGGTTTTCTAACATCGCACCACAAAGTTACGGATTATTCCGGCTTTTTTCGCTAATTTTGTCCGGAGAAAAAGCCCCCGACATGAAATTCGACATCGCACGGCAGCCGCTCGTTCCGGCCTTTCTGACCCTCGCCGCACTCGCCGTCGTCGCGATGTGGAACGCAGGCGGCCCCGCCGTGTCCACGGCGGTGCAGGCCGGCCATGCCGCAGGAACCGTCGATATAGGCCGGAATGCCGCCGGCGCACTTGCGGTCTCTTCCCCCGGGGAACTGCTGGCGCAGTTCCAGGCCGCACATCCCGTCTGGGCGCGCTGGATCGCCGGACTGCTGATGCTCTTCACGGGCATGTCCGTCGGGCACCTCACCGTACGCTACAACCTCTACTCCGTCGGAACCTGTCTCGCCATCCCGCTCTACGGAGCGATCGCCTGCGGCCTCGCCGTCGGCGGCGACTGCCTGACGACCTTCGCCGCATCGGCCCTGCTGGCCCTCGCCACGAAGAATTTCTGCCGTTCGTACTGCAACGGATTCGGCTTCGACGCCATCTTCCGCGCCTCGCTCTACATCGGACTGCTGCCGCTCGTCGCCACGGCCGCAGCGCCGCTCCTGATCCTGCTGCCGCTGGCCGTCATGCTTTTCCGGCGCACGCTGCGCGAAGTCGCCGTCGCGGTTGCGGGCCTGCTGCTGCCCGCTCTCACGCTCTGCTACGTCAACTGGGCCGCCGGAGGCGAGTTTCTCGCTCCGGTCGCGGAACCGGGAAGCGCATTCATCGCCGGAACGCCGCTGTCGCTGTTCCTCTCGACGCCCGTGCACAACCTCGTCCTGCCGGGAGCCGTCTTCCTCCTCGACCTGACGGCCCTGCTGTTCTTTCTCTCGGACATCCATGCCCTCGGCACCAAACCACGTCTCATATTCATATTCAATATAAGTGTGCTCCTGCTGACCGCCGCCGCACTGTGCGGTCCCGCCGCCACACCTGCAACCGTCGCCCTCGCGGCGGTGCCTTCGGCCGTCCTGCTGCCCTTCATGTTCGTGCGCATCCACCGGGCGATCGCCCTTCCCCTCTACCTGCTATTGCTCGCCTCTGCCGTCATTAGCGCAGTATTACAATAATCTATTTAGTTCGAAACATAGCACAAACAGTTCTATTTGCCACTTTGTGCCCAAATGTGCTATTGCTTATGGTAGATTGAAAAGTTTTAATTGTATATTTGAGAACGAACAACAGTGACGCAATGCTTTGTTCAGAAAAACTTAAATTACAATTACTATGAAGAATTCAATGAATTCGTCGGTTCAACAACCGATGATTGTGAAGTATGTCGAGTCGCTTCACAACGGTATCCAGTCGCAGGCCCTTTCGCGCTATGCAATCGGCTACATCCTCCGCGGAACGAAGTACATCTACGACGGCGATAAGCGTCAGACACTTTCGCGCGGCGACGTTTTCTATCTGGGCATCGGACACCACTACATTGAGAACTTCCCCGAAGGCGGCCAGCCGTTCGAGCAGGTGCTCTTTTATTACACGCCCGGCGACCTGCAACGCATCCTGATGCATCTGAACATCACCTACGGACTGAACATTTCGAACGAACATTCGTGCGAAAACTGCCGCAACCGTTCGCACGTCACCATGCCCGCGTGGAACTCGCTGCGAAACTTTTTCATCAACACCAACAACTACCTGCGCGACGAGGATTTCCGCCACGACGAGACGGCCGAGAACATCAAGATGACCGAGTTGATCTACCTGATCGCCTCGCACGAGGATTGCTGCATCAAAAGCAAGCTGTTGAGCAACGTCGACGCCGCGAAGGAGAATTTCGAACAGACCGTCTACGACCACATCTTCAAGGACATTTCGATCGAGGAGCTTTCGAAACTCACCAACCGTTCGCTCACCTCGTTCAAAAAGGAGTTCCGCCGCCACTTCCAGATGCCGCCCCACAAGTGGTACATCCGCCAGCGGCTGATGCACTCGCGCCTGCTGCTGATCTCGACCTCGAAATCCATCTCCGAAATCGGCAACGAATGCACGTTCCCCAACACATCGCATTTCATCAAACTCTTCAAGAAGGAGTATCAGATGACGCCCGCCACCTACCGGCACAAGCACCTCACGTCGCTGGTCCCGGAACCCGCCCTCAACGAAACGGCGGAAGCTGCGGAAATGCGCGAGGCGCTTTAATCAAAAACTTATAAACACGCAGGTATTTTAAAAATTTTAATTATAATCTATAAACAAAATTACGTTAGGTTTTAGAAAAATGTTACAAAACATTTGGAGTTTCATAAATTTCAATTACCTTTGTGTAACAAACGTGGGATTCTCTCACTCTCATTAACCTAACTAACCTAACCAGAGAGGTCCGATACCGGCAGGTGTCCGACCTCTTTTCTTTTGCGTGTTTGCGGGCGGGCGCTCTTTTTTGCGGGCGGGCGCAGAGCCGGACCATCAGCGGCAAGGCTCCGCACCCGACAACCCGCCTTTCAGGCGGGCGCACGCTAAACTCCGGCTTTCAGCAGAGGGTATCCTTCCCGGAACAGCGGATCATCCGCCAGCATGGCGCGCAGCCGTGCGTCGCCCGCGCAGCAGGCCGTCGCCGTTTCGGCCATCCGCAGAAAGCGAAGCCGCAGGAACCGGCAGGGAAGCATCTCGGTCCCGTGGTCGTAATAGTCGCCGTCGAGGCAGGCGAGCGCCGCGTCCCGGTAAGCCCGCACGGCCGACGGGTGCGACCCGATGCGGAGAAAGAAATCGCCGAGCCGCTCCCACTCCACGCTTTCGGCAAAGGCGCGCCGGTCGGCGCAGCATTTCAGCCCCTCCGCCCTGCGGACGGCCCGGAGGTGTTCCTCCTCCACGGCTTTGCGAAGATCCGCATCCAACAACAGTTCGTTTCCGCGCAGGCGGGCTGCAAGGCGGTAATTCGCCTTGCCGGTTTGCATTGTTTTCATAAAAGCACATTTTGAAATTAGACAAACGCCGGAGCCTGCCGAAGCGAATCAAAGAACGCAACAGGGCGTAATATCCCCGTCGATGCGGTCTTCGACAGACTGCCGATTTTCAAATGTGCGAATGATATGCAGGTAAAAGAATCACATAATTTCCGGACAAACGGCCCGGGTCATGCCGGAGATAACCGTTGCGGGGACAAATATAAGGCAAATTTCGGCTTCCTCCAAAAAAATCCGCATCCCCTCCGGCGCACCCAGACCCCGCATCGGAACAATAATTGGCTTTTTCACGGGGTTTTTCAATTATTTTTTCTTATTTTTGCATCAATTGGAAAATAATGAACTTAAATGCCGAAGTTTTATGACAAGGTAGATGTACTGAAAAAACCCGGATGGCTGAAAATCCGACTCCACCGCACTCCCGAATGGGGCGAAGTGCGGCAGATCGTCGAAAAGCACAATCTGCACACGATTTGCAGCAGCGGCAGGTGTCCCAACCAGGCCGAATGCTGGAGCCGGAGGACAGCGACATTCATGATTCTGGGAGACATCTGCACTCGGGGCTGCCGTTTCTGCGCAACCAAAACGGGCCGTCCCCTTGCTCCCGACGCCGAGGAGCCACGACAGGTGGCCGAAAGCGTCGCACTGATGAAACTGCGGTATGTCGTCGTAACTTCCGTGACGCGCGACGACCTCCCCGACGGCGGAGCAGCCCATTGGGCCGCAACCGTGGAGGCCATCCGCACACAGAACCCCGACGCCGTAATTGAGCTTCTTATTCCCGATTTGGACGCACGGCCCGACCTGCTGGAGGTGATCGTCGCGTCGAAGCCCGACATCATCGGGCACAACATCGAAACCGTCGAGCGACTGACCCCCGTGGTGCGCTCCAGAGCCAAGTACCGTACGAGCCTGGAGACCCTGCGCTGTCTGAACAGGCAGGGCGTCGTAACGAAAAGCGGACTGATGGTCGGACTTGGCGAGAGCGATGATGAAGTTTTGCAAACCTTGCACGACCTGCGCGACGCAGGCGTGCGGATTGTGACACTCGGTCAGTACCTTCGGCCCACTCTGGAGCACTACCCCGTTGCGGCGTACATCACTCCCGAAAAATTCGAATGGTACAGACTCCGGGCGCTGGAAATGGGTTTCAGCTACTGCGCGAGCGCGCCTCTGGTCCGCTCGTCGTACATGGCCGAAGAAGCCCTGCGAAGCGTAAAAAGTTTGTAGCGATGAAAGCCTACTGCCGGGACCTCGGACGCATGGACTACAAAACCTGCTGGGATTTGCAGCAGGAGTTGTTCGACGCCGGGGTAGCCCGAAAGCGCACCGGTCCCATTCCGGTCCCGGGCGCAGACGGCGCGGACGATGCGGGCACGGTCCTGCTGGTGGAGCATCCGCCGGTTTACACGCTGGGCAAGAGCGGGCATGCCGAAAACCTGCTCGTCAATCAGGAAGCGCTCGAAGCGATGGGCGCACAGTTCTTTCACATCGACCGCGGCGGCGACATCACCTTCCACGGCCCCGGGCAGCTGGTATGCTATCCGATCCTCGACCTGGAGCGTATCGGCATCGGCCTGCGGGAGTATATCGAAGCGCTGGAGGAGGCCGTGATCCGCACGGTCGCGGAATACGGCATCGCGGCGGGACGCATCGCCGGAGCCTCGGGGGCCTGGATCGACCCCGGAAAGGCGCGGCCGCGCAAGATCTGCGCAATAGGAGTCCGTTCGTCGCGTTATGTCACCATGCACGGGTTCGCACTGAACGTGACGACCGACCTTGAGTGGTTCTCGCGCATCAACCCCTGCGGATTCACCGACCGGGGCGTCACGTCGATCGCCGCCGAAACGGGGTCGCAGCCGTCGATGCAGGAGGTAAAACAGCTGGTCATCAGGGAATTGGCCACAGCCTTGCAGTGTGAAATAACGAGCGGTTCGTGAAAGACGGCCGGCAAAAGGGTCTGGCATCTCACTCATCTCCCACCCTGAAGGAGGGCCGGAGCGGAGATTTTTAAACGACGCCACAGGCGGCGGCGACAGCGGCGGACAGCGCCGAAACGATATAAAGACGCAATAACGATAATTGGAAATTAAATGTTAAAATATATAAATAACAATTCGTATGCCTATAGAAAAACGCTGGGTAGTGAAGCCACAGGGCGACCCCGCGACGGCAGCCATGCTGGCTGCCGCTCTGCGGATCTCGCCAGTACTGGCCAATCTGCTCGTACAGAGAGGCATAGACACCGTAGAAAAGGCGGAGAAGTTCTTTAAACCGAGCCTCGCCGACCTGCACGATCCGTTCCTGATGAAGGACATGGAGAAGGCGGTCGAGCGGGTCGAACAGGCCGTTGCGAACCAGGAGAAGATCATGGTTTACGGCGACTACGACGTGGACGGCTGTACGGCCGTCGCACTGGTTTACAAGTTCCTGCGCCAGATCGGGCACAAAAACCTGATGTTCTACATCCCCGACCGTTATACCGAAGGATACGGTATTTCGATCAAAGGTATCGACCTCGCCGCCCGCAAGGGCGTGGGGCTTATCATCGCCCTGGACTGCGGCATCAAAGCCACGGAAAAGGTTGTCTATGCGAAGACGAAAGGCGTGGATTTCATCATCTGCGACCACCACCTCCCGGCCGAGGAGATTCCCAAGGCCGTAGCCGTTCTGGACCCCAAGCGGGTCGACTGCTCCTACCCGTTCGACGAACTGTCGGGCTGCGGCGTGGGATTCAAACTCGTGCAGGCCTATGCGCAGAAAAACCGCATGCCTTTCGAGCAGATCCTGCCCCTGCTGGACCTGCTGGTCGTGTCGATCGCCTCGGACATCGTGCCGCTGGTCGGCGAGAACCGGATTCTGGCCTATTTCGGCCTGAAGAACCTCAACCGCGAGCCGTCGAAAGGTCTGCTGTCGATCATCAAGATCTGCGGGCTGGACAAACACAATATCACCATCGACGACATCGTCTTCAAGATCGGGCCGCGCATCAACGCCGCCGGCCGCATGCGAATGGACGAGAACGACGAAAACGCCTCGCCTTCGGGCGGGCACGCCGCCGTGGAACTGCTGATCGAGGGCAACGAGTCGATCGCCGAGGAGTTCGGCAGCGTGATCGACGCCTACAACCAGGACCGCAAGTCGATCGACCGCTCCGTCACGCAGGAAGCGCACGACTATATCGAGGGCAATCCCGAAATGAAGGCCCTCAAGAGCACCGTGATCTACAATCCCCGCTGGATGAAGGGCATCGTGGGCATCGTCGCGTCGCGTCTCATCGAGACCTACTACCGCCCGACGGTGGTGCTGACGATGAGCAACGGATTCGTGACCGGATCGGCGCGTTCGGTTCCCGGATTCGACCTTTACCAGGCCGTCGAGTCGTGCTCGGACCTGTTGGAAAACTTCGGCGGACACATGTACGCCGCAGGGCTGACGATGCGTCCGGAAAACGTCGGCGAGTTCACGCGGCGGTTCAACGCATACGTGGAGGAGAACATCGACCCGCAGATGCTCGTCCCGCAGGTGGACATTGACAGCGAACTGCTCTTCTCGGACATCACGCCGGCTTTCCGCAAGGACCTCAACCGCTTTCAGCCCTTCGGGCCGGGCAACACGGCGCCAGTCTTCGCCACCTGCGGCGTGAGCAACCACGGCGACGCCAAACTCGTCGGCATGGAGTGCGAGCACCTGCGCATGGACCTGATGCAGCGGCAGAAGCCCAACACCAAGATCCAGGCCATCGCCTTCCAGCAGCCCACGCATTACGAATGGGTGCGCTCGGGACGCCCGATCGACGTCTGCTACCAGATCGTCGAAAACCACTACCGGGGAACTGTGACCACCCAGCTCCGGATCAAGGACATCAAACCCGTTCTGAACAGGTAGTCTCCGTCTTCGAAAGAGAGGTCAGGAACACAACTCCGGGCCTCTCTTTTTCAATTTACATGCGTCATTGCATTTAGCGTCACAGCCGGTCATCCGGCTCCTTCACTGCAAACAAATGAATCTTCTGAAGAAACCGTTCAGCATTTCCCTCCAGGCCCTGGCGGGAGTTCTGATTTTCAGCTGCCTGCTGGCACATCCCTTCTCCGAAGCCGCGAGCAGCCCCCCGGGCGACAAGCGCGACTACATGCTGGTGCTGAACACCTACACCGAATCGGCGCCCTGGAGCAGCCACATTATCAACAGCATCGTCGCGCATATCGACCAGGTGGACAACTTCGAAGTCTACACCGAAAACATGAACTCGCTGTTGATGACGTTCAAAAAACACAAAACCGGCGAGATCGAATCCTTCAAAAACAACCTGCTGCGGGAATACGGCAAGAATCCGCCCCGGATGCTGGTGCTGCTGGGCGCTCCGATCGCCGTGCTGCGCGACTTCGTGAAACAGACCTGGCCCGGCGTGCCGTTGATCCTCTGCTCGGAAATGAACTACATAGGTCCTGAAAACGCCTACCTCGACCGCCGCCCGCTGCGCCCCGAGGAGCGGCTGCCGCTGTGCGACAAAGCCGTGTCCGACAACATCACGCTCATCCGCACGCCGCTCTACCTGCGCGAGAACGTCGAGCTGATGCGCCGGATGATCCCGGGGATGGATTCGCTGATCTTCGTCGGCGACGGCCGCTATATCAACCAGCAGGCCGACAGCGACCTGCGCGAACTGCTGGACCGCGAATTCCCGCAGATCGACTACCGGTTCTACTCGGCACACGAAATGTCGACCGAAGCGCTGCTGGACTCGCTCAACCGCATCGACATCCACCGCACGGGCATACTCTTCTCGTCGTGGCATTACACCAAAAAAATCGGAGACAACATCGTCTCCGTCACCGACTCCTACCGCGTCATCGCCAGCGTGCAGGCCCCGATGTTCGCGCTGATGCCCGCAGACATCCGCGACGGCGGACTGGTCGGAGGCTATGTATACGACGACGCCGAGGTGAACGCACACGTCATTTCGACCATCGACGCCGTTCTGGCCGGACACCAGCCACGCGACATTCCGTTCTACGCCCCGCAGGACGCCCGCCCGGTCTTCAACTACGCAGCCCTCGAACGCAAGGACCTCTCGCCGCACACCTGCCCGGCCAACACGCTCTTCTACAACAAACCGGTATCGACGCTCGAACAGTACAAATGGGCGATCGGGGGCGTCGTGCTGCTGCTGGCCTTCATCGGCATCCAACAGTGGCGCATTCGCATGATGTATCGCGTGGAATCGGCCCGGCAGCGGGAATCGGAAAGTCTGGCGAAATATTCGAACCTGTTCAACGCCATGTCGATCGTCTACATCCAGATGAAGGTGATTTACGACGAAAACGGCAACCCCGCAGACGCCCTCTACTGCGACGTGAACTCCCGTTACGAACGCATATTCATCCCCCGCGAGCAGGCGATCGGACGACGGGTCAGCGAACTGTTCCCCTTCCCGATGACCGAATTCATGCGGCTGATAAAAATCGCACAGACCGAGAACCGGACCATCACCTACCCCTATTATTACGAACCGCGCGACATCTTCTACGAAGTGGTGATCAGCCGCTCGTACCTCGAAGAACACATCGACATCTTCTGCCTCGACGGCACGGCGCTCTACAAAACGCAGCAGAAACTCGATTCGATTAACCACAAGCTGGCGATGGCGCTCGACGTGGCGGACATCGTGCCCTGGAAATGGGACCTGCGCAAAGGGTCGATCCTGTGCGACGTGAGCAAATCGGTGCACGGCCAAATGCTCGCCGGGACGAACGCCGACCAGCAGCTGGAAGTCCCCTCGGAAAGCTATTTCGCCAAGATCCACAAGGAAGACCGCGAGCGGGTGCGCCGCGCCTACGACGACCTGATCGCCGGACGGAAGGACAAGGTGCGCGAGGAGTACCGCGTAGCCTCCGACGCCGGAGGACGCTGGCATCTGGACTGGGTGGAAGCACAGGCCACCGTGGACCAGCGCGACGACGACGGGCGCCCGCTGAACCTCATCGGATCGTCGCTCGTCATCACGCCGCGCAAGCGGCTGGAGCAGGACCTCCGTTCGGCACGCGACCGCGCCGAGGAGTCGAACCGCCTCAAATCGGCCTTCCTGGCCAACATGAGCCACGAAATCCGCACGCCGCTCAACGCCATCGTAGGGTTCTCGAGCATCCTTGCCGAGACCGACGAGGAGCAGGAAAAGCGGGAATACATTTCGATCATCGAGAACAACAACGCCCTGCTCCTGCAACTGATCGGCGACATCCTCGACCTCTCGAAGATCGAGGCCGGAACTCTGGAATTCAACTTCTCGGACTTCGAGCTGAACGAACTGATGCACGAAAAGGAGAACATCATCCGCATGAAAACGGCCGAAGGCGTCGAACTGATCTTCGAACCGGGGCTTGACGCATGTCTGTTCCACTCCGACCGCAACCGGCTTTCGCAGCTGCTGATCAACCTGCTGACCAACGCCGCGAAATTCACCGCCAAAGGGTCGATCCGCTTCGGCTACCGGGCGGAGGGCAGCCGGCTCCGTTTCTACGTCTCCGACACGGGCTGCGGCATTCCGCCCGAAGGGCAGCGGCGGATTTTCGACCGGTTCGTCAAACTCAACTCCTTCAAACAGGGCACGGGACTCGGGCTTCCGATCTGCAAAAGCATCGTCGAACATCTCGGCGGAGAGATCGGCGTGAAGTCGGAAGAAGGGCGCGGCACGACCTTCTGGTTCACGCTTCCCTACATCACCGGCAAGCCCTGCGAAACCCCGTGCGGGGAGGTCCCGACGGTTTCGGTCGAAAAGGACAAACTGACGATCCTCATTGCCGAGGACAACGACAGCAACTACCGCCTTTTCGAAACGATCCTGCGCCGCGACTACCGGCTGATACACGCCCGGGACGGGGAGCAGGCCGTAGAACTGTGCCGCACGGAACATCCGCACCTGATTCTCATGGACATCAACATGCCCGTGATGAACGGTTACGAGGCCGCGGCGGAAATCCGCAAATTCGCGGCGGAAATCCCGATCGTCGCCGTCACGGCCTACGCCTACGCCTCCGACGAGCAGAAGATCATGCAGAACGGATTCACGGGCTACATGCCCAAGCCGATCAACGCCCCGCAGCTCAAAAAACAGATTCTCGACATCCTGCGGGAACGCATCACGCTGATATGAAACGTTAAAGGACGCCCTTCGAGGCGTCCTTTAACGTTATCCGAGCCGGAGAATCCGCGCCTCGTCGTCCGCAGGCGGCAGCGGGGCGGGGGAGAAGTCAGAATAGCCCAGGGCGATGGCGCAGAGGGGTTCGCAGCCGTCGGGAACGGGCAGGAACGTCCGCAGGTAATCGGCGGCCCTCTCTCCGTCGGGAGCGTCCTTGCGGCGGGGCCGTCCGTTGACGTGCACCCAGCACGAAGCCAGCCCTTCGTCGACGCAGGCCAGCTGGAGCACCGTGGCCGAAATCGCGGCATTCTCACGCCACAGATCGCTCGCCGAGGTGTCGCCCAGCACCAGGACCGCCAGCGGCGCGCCCTTCAGAAACGCCGACCCGTAATCGCGCATTTCGGCCATGCGGGCCACCAGCGCGGGATCGTCGACCACCAGAAAACGCGTCGTGCGCGTATTGCGTGCCGAAGGGGCCGAAAGGGCTTCGGCGAGGATGCGGTCCACGACCTCGCGGGGAACTTCGCGGTCGGTGAATTTACGGACCGAACGGCGTTTCGCAATCAATTCCTTGAACTCCATAATCTGTTGTTTTTACGTACGTTATTGCCGGAAAAGAGCCTCTGTTCCAGACAGACTGCGCCCCGGACCGGCACGAAAGCGACCGGCGTCGGGGCCGGTTTGCGCTGTTTTTGCAAAAATACGAAAAAAAAGCTATCTTTGGTGTCGGGGTCGCTGCGGCCCCTTCATCTGTCGGAAGGTTTTACCGAACCGCATGCCATACGGTTTTGCAGCCGTCTGATTTTTAGCAGCTTTAAAATCAAAACTTTGAAAACGATGGAATTCAGATTTACCATAGCACTGATCTACGACTTCGACGGAACGCTCGCTCCGGGCAACATGCAGGAATACGACTTCATTCCGGCCGTCGGCAAGAGCAACAAGGAGTTCTGGACCGAGGCCAACACGCTGGCCGAGGAGCAGGACGCCGACATGGTCCTTACGTACATGGCGCGGATGATCCAGGAGGCCAAGTCGAAGGGACTCTCGCTCAAACGCGAGGCGTTCCAGGAGTCGGGCCGCCGCGTGACGCTCTTCAACGGCGTCAGGGAGTGGTTTTCCCGAATCAACCGCTACGGCGAAGAGCGGGGCATCCGCATCCTCCACTACATCAACTCGTCGGGTCTCAAGGAGATCATCGAGGGAACGGAGATCGCCCACGAGTTCCGCAAGATCTACGCCTGCTCGTTCCTCTACGACGTGGACGGCATCGCCTACTGGCCCGCCGTGGCGGTCAACTACACCAACAAGACGCAGTTCATGTTCAAGATCAACAAGGGCGTGGAATCGGTCTTCGACTCGAAGATGGTCAACCGCTACATTCCCGAGAACGAGCGCCCCGTGCCGTTCAAACACATGATCTACGTCGGCGACGGAACCACCGACATCCCCTGCATGCGGCTGGTGAAGAATTTCGGAGGACACTCGATCGCCGTCTACAACCCCGACCAGAAGGGCGCGCGCAGGGAGATGGCCTCGCTGATCCACGACAACCGCGTGAGCCACGTCTGCCCGGCCGACTATTCCCCGGGATCGGAAATGGACGTGCTCGTCAGGACCATCATCGACAAGATCGACCTCGACGACCGGCTCGAAAAACTGGAGGCCGTCAAATAGCCATGTCGCCGCACAAACAATCGAACGCGGGTTTCCCGGATTTCCCGTTCCGGCTGTTGGGCGGCTCTCCCGAGTGGATCGCCGGCATGCGACTCCACCCGGGGAGCGTGGCGGCGACAGTCTCGGCCCTCACACTCTGCGCCTGCGTGCCCTACGCCGGATTTCCGGCCCTCGTGGCCGCAGCGGTGGGATGCGGGGCTTTCTACCGGAGTTGCGAGCCGCTGCAACTCGTGCTGCTGCCCGAACAGGGCGCCGCGCGGTTTCTCGCCCGAAAGGTCCTCGCGGCCTGGCGCAACTACTTTCTCTTCGCAGTTCCCTATGCCGCGGTCATTGTCCTGCGCCATCCCGACACATGCTGGATGGCCGCAGGGTGGGCTTCGCTTGCGGCGCTGGCGCTGCTTTATGCCGTAGTCTCGAAATACGCCCGCTACCAGCCCGACCGGACGCCCCGCCGGCCGCTGGCCGCCAGACTGGGCGCCGCGGGATTCCTCATCCCCCTGCTGCTGCCGCTGAGCCTCTGCCTTGTGGTGAGCTACGCCTTGAGGGCCGAACGCAATCTCAACCGCTATCTCCATGATTACGATTGACGCACTCCGGGTCCGCGACAGGGAGCGGACGCCGCTCGACGGCGTGACGATGCTCCTCACGGCCAATGCCGTCCACGGCATCGCAGGCGAGGGCCGCAGTGAACTGCTCCGGGCCGTATACGGACTCGCCGTGCCCGAATCGGGAAGCGTCACCTCGGGCGGACACCCCCTGCGGCGGCGCGACATGGCCTATCTGGAGGCGGAGCCGCGCTTCTGGCCGGGACTGACAGCGGGGGATTGCCTCGGCCTCGTACGCCGCTACCATCCCGCATCGGACCCGGCTCCGTTGCTTCGGCGGCTGCCCGTACCGCCCGCCGCCGAAGCAGCCTCCATGCCGCCCAACGAGCGGAAACGGCTGGCGCTGATCCTGCTGCTGATGCAGCGCAAACGGGTTCTGCTGCTCGACGAACCTTTTTGCGGACTCGACGCCGAAAGCGTTTTCGTCGTGCAGCAACTGATCCTGCAACTCGGCTGCGAGGGGCGGACCCTGCTCGTCGCAGCCGATTCGCTCGCCCTGCTCGACGGCATCTGCGACGATCTCTACGTGCTCGGCGGCGGGGGCGTCCGCGGCCGCTACGAACACTACGAATTCGCTCGGGCGGTCCGGGAAGCGGCCGCTTCGGGGATTGCGGAAAAATGAGTACCTTTACGAAAAATTCCATGCCATGAAAATCGTTTTCGCCACGAATAACGCCCACAAGCTCTCCGAAGTGCAGGCTGTGCTGGGCGACGCCTTCACCTTGCTGACGCCCCGCGACTGCGGCGTTGAGGAGGATATTCCCGAGGAGCAGCAGACCCTCGAAGGCAACGCCTCGCAGAAGTCGCACTACCTCCACGGCCGCACCGGGCTCGACTGCTTCGCCGACGATACGGGGCTGGAGGTCGAGGCGCTGGGCGGCGCCCCGGGCGTGCACTCGGCCCGTTACGCCACCGACGGCCACGACTTCGCGGCCAATAATCGCTTGCTGTTGAAAAACCTCGAAGGCGCAGAGAACCGCCGGGCGCGTTTCCGCACGGTCATCTCGCTGATTCTCGGCGGCGAGGAGCACCTTTTCGAAGGCGTCGTCGAGGGGCGGATCATCGACCGCGAGGCCGGGCACGAGGGCTTCGGCTACGACCCGCTGTTCATCCCCGACGGCTATGCGAAGACGTTCGCCGAGATGACCACCGACGAAAAGAACGCCGTTTCGCACCGCGCCTGCGCCGTGCGCAAACTGGCCGAATTCCTCCGTTCGATCGAAAAATAGCCGTATGGAAAACGTCAATTGGGGCATCCTGGGCTGCGGCGACGTTTGCGAACGCAAGAGCGGCCCGCCGATGTACAAGACCCCGCATTCCGCCCTCGCGGCCGTTATGCGCCGCGACGCCGCCAAGGCTGCCGATTTCGCCCGCCGGCACGGCGTGCCGAAGAGTTATACCGACGCCGCGGCGCTGATCGCCGACCCGGAGGTGGACATCGTCTACGTGGCCACGCCTCCCGGCACGCACCGGGAACTCGCGGTGCAGGCCCTCGAAGCCGGGAAGCCCGTCTACGTCGAGAAGCCGATGGCAATGAACCACGCCGAGTGCCTCGAAATGATCGCAGCGGCGGAAAAAGCCGGGCAGAAACTCTTCGTGGCCTACTACCGCCGGGCGCTGCCCTATTTCCTCAAAGTCAAGGAACTGCTCGACGGAGGGTCCGTCGGGCAGCCGTTGACGGCGGAAGTCCGCCTGCTCCGCCCGGAAAGACCCGAAGACCGCGATCCGGCCCGGCTTCCGTGGCGGCTGCGCCGGGAGGTCGGAGGCGAAGGCTATTTCCACGACCTCGCACCGCACACGCTCGACATCCTCGATTTCCTGCTCGGGGAGATCACCGACGCCCGGGGCTGCAAAAGCAACCGCGGGGGATTCTACGACGTGGCGGACACCGTCGCGGCGTCGTTCCGCTTCCGTTCGGGCGTGCCCGGTACGGGGATGTGGTGCTTCGTCGCTCCGCCCTCCGCTGCGGAGGATTCGGTGGTCGTCACGGGCCGCAAAGGCTCGGTGCGGTTCAGCACGTTCGATTTCACGCCGGTCGAACTGGTGACGGCGCGGGGTGTCGAACGCTTCGAAATCGCCCCTCCGGAGCATATTCAGGGCCCGCTGATCGAAACGATCGTCCGGGAGCTGCGCGGCGAGGGCGTGTGCCCCTCCACGGGAGTCTCCGCGGCGCGAACTTCGCGGGTGATGGATGAGATAATGAAAGAATAAATCGCTATCTTTGCGCCCTATGGAGACGAAAAACTACGACAAGGAGGAGCGTTTCGACCCTGCGACCGTCGAGGCGCTGAAACTCCACTATGCGGAGATCCTGCGCCTGCTGGGCGAGGACCCCGCGCGCGAAGGGCTGCTGAAAACCCCCGAACGGGTGGCCAAGGCTATGGCGTTCCTGACGAAAGGTTACGACGAAAATCCGCTCGACATCATCCGCTCGGCGATGTTCCGCGAGGAGTACCGGCAAATGGTGCTCGTCAAGGACATCGAGCTCTACTCGCTCTGCGAACACCACATGCTGCCCTTCTACGGCAAGGCCCATGTGGCCTATATTCCCAACGGTTACATCACGGGTCTTTCGAAAGTGGCCCGCGTGGTGGAGTGCTTCGCCCGCCGCTTGCAGGTGCAGGAGCGGCTGACGGTGCAGATCCGCGACTGCATTCAGGAGGCCCTCAACCCGATGGGCGTGGCCGTGGTGATCGAGGCCAGCCACATGTGCATGCAGATGCGCGGCATCGAGAAGCAGCAGTCGGCCACCACCACGTCGGCTTTCACGGGCGTCTTCCTGTCGAGCCAGCGGACCCGCGAGGAGTTCATGACCCTCATTTCCCACCGCTACCGTTAGACTTAAACCCGTTCCGGCACAGATGCCGGTTCCTTATGCCGGGGTCTTCGGTGCGGGCCGGGACTTGGTTTGTGTCAGCGACGGCAAGGCATTCGGATTCTGAGAGGCGTACCGTTACCGGAACGACCGGATTAAAAAAGCAACAGCTTAGACAATTAAGCTGTTGCTTTTTTTGATGCGGTGAATTTTCGGCAGAGCGACATTGGCTTTCGATTTATTTCGATTCGAAATTCGTCAAACGTTTCCGGACCTCGGAAATGCATCTCGTTTCGGGCCGAAATTTTTTCTGACAGCTCTTTCCTGCTTCGATACGGGCATTGCAAGTCTATATAACAACGGTAGTCGTACATTTGTAAATGTCTTATAAACAAAATGTTGGTTTTTGTAGGGTTCTATATTATAGACCGGCTCTATTTATTGCCTTTTATAAAATGGATACTTTTGTAAAACATAATTTCGGACTTATGATTTGCAATTTTTTTAATAAGGTTCGATTTCTGACCAACAAACTAAAACTCTTAATTTTTATGAAGAAACCATTTTTACACTTGCATCTAAGCTTGCTGTTTCTGATGGGTTGTGTCTTCCTGCTTCCCTCCTGCATCGAGGACAAAGCGGAAGACGCCGCACACCGGCTCGTCGTAAGCAAGGTCGATGTGGAGTTGATTCAGACCGGAATGCTGAACACCGGTTCGAAAGCCTCGTTCGACGTACTTGCAAACCGGGGGTATGTCATCACGTCCGATGCCGAATGGCTCGATGTCGATAAACCGACCGGAAAAGGACGCGTTTCCGTAACGCTCGAAGCGAAGCCCAATGAAACCGCCGGCGAACGCACCGGACATCTCACCGTCACGAGCGGAAAACTCTCCGAGCGGGTCACCGTCACGCAGACGCTCGATCCCGATCCCGACGACGGAAATCCCGTGGGATACACCTATTATTCGGAGAATTTCGACTGGATCGCCGTGTACGGCGGCGCCGACTGCGTAGGACTCGGTTCGCAGAACGGTGCGAAAAACATTTATAGCACCGGCGACGCGCTGCAAAAATTCGGCGAAGCCGGGCTTCAAGATTACAACCCCGTGGGCAAAACGATGTATGCCTGCGCCGGATACTTCAAGATGGGAGCGACCGACAAACAGACCGGAATCATTCTGCCGGCCCTGAAAATCGGCCGCAAGAAAGCCTCCAACGTCGAACTCACGTTCGAGACCTGCCCGAATATCGGCGGCTCCGGCAAGGCCGACGCGGTGACCGTCACGGTCGAGATCGTCGAGGGGCCGGGCACGGTCAACGGCAATTCCGACCGCGAAAGCGAGGCCATGAAACCCGACCAGACCTGGAAATGGACGCCGATGAGCGTGAAACTCTACGGCGTGACTGCTGCGACCCGTATCGCCATCCGCTCGACGCAGCAGGGGAATCCCGGTGTGACCGCCGGCGAAAAAGGCTATTTCCGCTGGTATCTCGACAACGTGAAGATCGTGAAAGCTCCGCGCAACTAACCGCAATCAACTCAAAATCAGAATAACAATGGATTTCAAATACATAATAATCCGGGCGTCGTCCGCCCTGTTGCTGCTGTCGGGCCCCCTCTTCACGGCCTGCGACGACGACGATCCCGATGCGTTCATCACGGTTTCCAAACAGGAGATCGAAGTGGAATACAACGGTTTGACGGTCAACGGCGAAACGGTCAATTTCGACCTCGGGTCGAACCATGCGTGGCAGGCGACCTACGTCGAGGAGTGGATACATCCGACCCACACGGAGGGAGACCGCGGCCGTACGCGCATCTTCCTTGCGATCGACGAAAACGACACGGGCAAAGACCGCGAAGGCTATGTCATATTCGAGGGCGGCGGTTCGCGGCGAACGGTCGCTGTCACCCAGAAACTCAAAATCGACGCCCTGATGGTCTCCCCGGGCAAACTCACCGTCGTCAGATCCGGCCTGCTGGAAACGGGCGAGAAAGCCTCGGTCTATATCTCCGCGAACAGCGACTGGACGATCGAGCCCTCCGGGGACAGCGGTTGGATCACTCCCTCGAAAACCTCGGGCAAAGCCGGCGAAGAGGACGTAGAGCTGACGATCGCCCAGAATACGACCGGCGCCGTGCGTACCGGCACATTCGTCGTGGTCGCCGGTTCGAAGCGTGCGACCGTCACCGTGACCCAGAACCTCGAGGGGCTGAAAGTTTCCGCAACGTCGTTCAGGGTCAATAAGTTCGGCTTTGCCGACGAGGAGCGCACGCCGCTGACGTTCACGGTTACTGCCGCCGAGGCATGGACCTCGACCGCCGACGGCTGGCTGACGCTCAGCCCGGCTTCGGGCGATGCGGGCGAAACCGAGGTGACGCTCACGGTCGGAGAGAACGGTACGGGGGCTCTCCGCAGCGGAGAAGTGAAGATCGTCACTGCGCAGACCGGACTCGAAGAGACCGTAAGTGTCAGCCAGAACGCCAAGGACAATCTGTTCGAGGACGACGGCCAGCAGGTCGGGCATGTCTATTATAACGAGCCGTTCGACTGGGCCATTCCGTTTGGTATGGACGACCAGGTGGGGCTCAATGGCACCAAATGGACGCGTCTCAGCGTACAGAAGAACGATGAGATTAAGGCGGCTTGGGCGAAATGCGGTCTCACCGACTTCAATCCGGATGCGAATTGTCTTTTCATCGCTTCCGATTATCTTCATATGGGAGGTAAAAATATTCAGACGGGCGTCATTCTTCCTGCAATCGGAGTTAAGGCCGGCCAGAGTACCGATGTCGAGCTGTCGATGGAAACCTGTGCCAATATCGGCGGTTCGGGAACTCCGGACGGTGTTACCGTCACGGTCGAAATCACTGCCGGTCCCGGTACCGTGAACGGTGATTCGGAGAAGTTGTGCGAGCCGATGACACCGGCTCCGAGTTGGGGATGGACTCCGATGAGCGTGAAGCTTTACGGCATTACGGCCGACACCCGGATTGTTATCCGTTCGACCCAGCAGGGACAAAACGGCTACTTCCGCTGGTTCCTCGACGACATCAAAATGACGAAGATCGCAGCCGAATAGTCCTGCGGTGTCAAATCAATGAAAAACAAGAAGACAGATATGAAAAACAGATTTGCAGATACGGGAAAATCCTATGCAGGGTATTTTCTGCGTTTCGTGTTCTGCCTGGTGCTGACGGCGGCCGCGTCGCTGGCGCAGGCTCAGAACCGCAACCAGGTGAGCGGCAAGGTGACCGATAAGGCCGGAGAACCGCTCATCGGCGCCACGGTCGTGGTGGTCGGCACGACGACAGGTGCGACGACGGGGGCCGACGGTCGTTTCACGATCGGGGTTCCTGCCGGAGGCGAACTGAAAATCTCCTACATCGGCTATGTGGAGCAGACCGTCAAGGTCAGCGCGCAGTCGGTGCTCGACATCGTTCTGGAGGAAGACAGCCAGATGCTGAAAGATGTCGTCGTGATCGGCTACGGCACGATGGAGAAGAAGTCGGTGACTTCGTCCATCTCCTCGATCAAGGGCGACGATCTGGTGGCCGGCATGGGCGGCTCGACCATCGCCACGGCGCTTCAGGGCAAGATTCCCGGCCTGACCATTTCGGGCAGCGCCAGCCCCAACAGCAGCAACGACTTCCAGCTGCGCGGCGTGGCTTCGGTCAACGCCAGCAAAGGTCCGCTCGTGATCATCGACGGCATCCCCGGCGGCGACATGCGCGCGCTCAATCAGGAGGACATCGAGTCGGTAGACGTGCTCAAAGACGCCTCGGCAGGCGCCATCTACGGCACGCGCGCCGCCGGCGGTGTGATCCTCGTCACGACCAAACAGGCCCGGCAGGGCCGCGTAACGGCGCGTTATACGGGCGAATTCTCGGTCGAGGCCATCCGCAAGACCCCCGACCTGCTCTCATCAAGCGAGTACGTCGAGTACGGACTCGGCGAGGACTACGGTCACGACACCGACTGGTACAAGGAGCTTACCAACGAGCTTCCGTTTTCGCAGCGCCATTCGGTGAGCATTTCGGGCGGATCGAACGTGGCGCAGGTCTACACCTCCTTCATGGCGCAGAACCAGAAAGGCATCGTCATCGGCGACAACCGCAAGGACTACTCGGGCCGCGTCAACGCCAAGTTCAACCTTTTCGACGGAGTGGTCGAGATCCGCACCAACGCCCAGTTCCGCGAGGCCGAGCGCGACAACCGCAACTCGTCGGGCATCTTCAAGATGGCTTTCGGGCTCAACCCGACCATTCCGCTCCGCGACCCCGCCAATCCGTCGAACTACAACGTCGTCGGCAACGGCATCTCGGGAACGAGCTTCAACCCCGTGGCCGACATCATGCTGCGCACGAACAACGGCAAGGACCAGTGGCTGCTGGCCGATGCGACCGTGAAAATCAACCTGATGAAAGGTCTTTCGTTGCAGGGTACCGTGGGTATCGACAAACGCCAGTATCAGCAGTACACCTACGTTTCGCACGACCACAAGGAGTCGATCGACAACAGCCGCCGCGGCGGAGCGTCGCACAAGTTCAGCAAGGACAACCGGGTCTCGATCGAAGCCTATGCCAACTACCACAAGGTTTTCCGCGAGGACCATACGCTCGACGCGGTTGCCGGTTATAGTTTCTGGCAGGCCGGCGGCGAAGATTTCAACATGGCGAACTACGACTTCCCGGTCGATGGGGTCGGTCCGTGGGATATGGGCGTGGGTTCGTACCTCTCGGAAGGGCGTGCCACGATGGACTCGGGCAAGGACCCGCGCGAACGGCTGCTCTCGCTGTTCGGCCGCGCCAACTATTCGTACAGGGACCGCTACATGGTGAGCGCGAGCTTCCGCCGCGAGGGTTCCTCGAAATTCGGCGCGAACAACCGCTGGGGTAACTTCTGGGCCCTCTCCGGAGGCTGGCGCATCTCGAACGAGACGTTCCTGCGCGACGTGAGGTGGGTCAACGACCTCAAAGTCCGCCTGGGCTACGGCGTCACGGGCAACAACGGCTTCGGAAACGGTTACACGACCCGCATGTACAAGGCCAACGACATGTGGCCGACCAACGGCATCTGGCAGCCCGGCTACGGTTCGGTCCGCAACGTCAACCCCGACCTCAAATGGGAGGAGAAATCGGAGCTGAATTTCGGTCTGGACTTCTCGCTGTTCGACGACCGGCTGTGGGGCAAGTTCGACATCTACCACCGCAAGGTCGATGACATGCTCTACGAAGTCAACGCCCCGATGCCCCCGATGGTGCACGATACGGTGATGAAGAACATCGGCAGTCTGGAAAACAAGGGCTGGGAATTCGAATTGGGCGGCGACATCGTCCGCAGCAAGAATTTCCGCTATACGTCCAGCCTGCGCCTGTCGCATAACAAGAGCAAAATCAAGCGTCTGGGCGACGACGGCTACTTCCTCGACCAGGTGACCTTCCCCTCGCCGGGCAACCCGGGCACGGCCGTGCGCCTGCAAAACGACGTCGAGATCGGCCAGTTCTTCGTCTACAAGTATGCCGGACTCGACGAGGACGGCAAATGGATGATCTACGACAAGAACAACGAGATCGTGCCTGCCGTGGACGGCACCAAGTCGAATCTCGTCGCCGAAAACAAGCACTTCGTGGGCAACGCCATTCCGAAAGTGATCCTTTCGTGGGACCACACGTTCCGCTACAAGAACTGGGACCTGTCGGTCTTCCTGCGCAGCTGGCTCGATTACGACGTGTTCAGCCAGGTCAACATGTACTACGGACTGGCCAACGATTCGCAGCTCAACGTCCTCAAGTCGGCCTATACGCGCAACCGCAACATCAAGGACGAAAAGATCCTCTGCGACTACTGGATCGACGACGCCTCCTTCCTCAAAATCGACGCCATCAACCTCGGCTACACGCTCGACCTGAAAAGGTGGACGCGCTACATCCAGTCGGCCAAGATCTACTTGACGATCCGCGACGTGGCCGTATTCACCGATTACAACGGCATCAACCCCGAGGTAGACATCAACGGCCTGAACCCCGGTTTCGAGTATGTGAACAACACGGCGTCGATGTATCCGCAGACGACCCGTTTCACGCTCGGCGTGCAATTAACGTTCTAAACAAAATCAGAGATGAATATGAAATTCAAACATATAGCAGCCGTATTGGCCGGAGCGGCCGCACTCTCCGCGCCTTCCTGCGATCTCAACGAGAAGTTCTATTCGGAGGTGACCCCCGACACGTTCTTCACCTCGCCCGAGAGCACCTATGCCGTGCTGTGCCGCCCCTTCACCCATTGGAAGTGGTACATCGGCGCCGACCGCTGGTACCTCCAGGAACTGACGACCGACGAAATGACCTGTCCCAAACGCGGCGCGGACTGGTACAACGGCGGAGAGTACTACCGCCTGCACTACCACACCTGGTCGCCCGACGACCGTTTCGTCGTGAACACCTACGACGGCACGACGGGCGGCATTTCGCGGGCTCTGGAGGCCAAAGCCGATCTGGAAGGCGTCGATTACAACGCCATCGGGCTCAGCGACGCCGTCAAGGCCGACCACATCAACCAGCTGAACGCCATCACGGCCTACTTCTACATGAAAGGTCTCGACTATTTCGGAGGGATGCCGATTTACCATTCGGTGAACGACGGTCTGCGCCCCCGCAATACGGCGCTCGAAACCTACCGGCACGTCGAAACGCTGCTCAAAAACGCCATTCCCGCCCTGGCGAAGAAATCCTCGCTCGGAGCCCCGGAGGACGGCTACATCAAGCAGGCTGCCGCGGCGGCGATGCTGGCCCAGCTCTATTTCAACGCCGAAGCGTACATCGGCGAGGAACACTTCGACGAATGCGCGCAGATCTGCCGCGACATCATCGGCGGCCTTTACGGCGTCTACGAACTGGACGACACGTGGTACGGCCCCCACACGTTCGACAACGACTCTTCGCACGAGGCGATCTGGAACGTTCCGTCGGAGAACTCGAAGGTCGAGTGGAGCTGGTATTTCAAGTATTTCTACCACAATTCGTCCTATGTCTATTTCGACATCGAAACCGCCGGTTACAACGGCTTCATCCTGACGCCTTCGCTCAACCCGCAGGGGAGCTACTACACCCAGTGGAAGCTGGGCAGCCCCTACCGCAAGTTCAACGACAAGGACCTGCGCAAGAAGCCCTACCGCTATCTCGGCAACAAGCGATACGAGGGCATGTTCCTCGTCGGCAAGCAGGTCAACTTCGACGATCCGACCAAAGTGTGCCTGGGACAGAAAGAGTACAGCGGCAAAGTCATCGACATGGTGGATCAGGTGGCCCGCTTCTCGGAGGTGGGCAGCAAATACGGCTCGGTGGCCGAACTGACTTCGACGATGGCCGACGGCGAGGAGAATTCGGGCATCCGTCTGGTGAAATCCCCGCAGCCCAACCTTGCGGACAAGCAGCTGCGCTGGAATCCCGACTGTCCGGTCATCCGCCTGTCGGAGATCTATTACATGCTGGCCGAATGCGAACTGCGCGCCGGGCACAAGAAAGAGGCCGCCGAACTGATCAATCAGGTGCGTGCGCGCAACTTCGAGAACCGCAACGACCCCGATCCCGTGACCGCGGACAATCTCGACGAATACCGCATGCTCGACGAATGGATGATCGAGTTCCTCGGAGAGGGACGCCGCCGCACCGATCTGATCCGCTGGGGCGCGTTCACCTCCGAGTCGTGGTGGGACCACACCCCCTCGAATGACAAGAACATGAACCGCTTCCCGATTCCCAACTCGGCCATATCGGCCAACAACCTGATCAAGCAGAATCCGGGGTACGGAGGTACGGCCGAAGAGTAGAACGCCGCTTTTCCCCGGATGCCCGAGGGTGTCCGGGGAGAAATCCGGCCTTTTCATAAACCAAACAAAAAAACCGAACAATGATCAAACACCTGTTCAAATACCTGCTGATAGTCCTGCTCGCCGGAGGGTTCACGGCCTGCTCCGAAGACGAAGGCGCCCAAATACTCGGCGGCCTTTACGAAAAGGTTGACATCGCCCCCGAACCCGGCATGAACCTCGTGGGCCGCGTGACCGACGGCAAGAATCCGATCGAAGGCGCGGTTGTGAGCGACGGCTTCACCGTAACGACCACCGATGCGCAGGGGGTCTACCAGATGCGCGTGAAGAAGAGCACTCCGTTCGTGTTCGTCTCGGTGCCCGCCGACTGCGAGATCCCGGTGGAGAACGGCATGCCGAAGATCTATAAGAAGATCGCCCTGGGCGACAACGACGTTGTGCAGCGCAGTTTCACGCTCGAACGCACCGGCAAAAAGGAGCGGTTCACCCTGCTGGCGCTGGCCGACGTGCAGATCGGCCGCGACGACGAGGTCGTGATGCTCGAAAAAGAGGTGCTGCCCCTGCTGGTGCCCTACGTACAGCAGCTGGACAAACCGGTCTACGGCATTTCGCTGGGCGACCTGGTGTGGGACAACATGCCTTTCCACAGCGTCTACAAGGAGCAGATCCGGAAGATCGGCGTACCCGTCTTCCAGGTGATCGGCAACCACGACCACGACAAGGCCATCGGCATGGACACGGAGGCCGACCACAGTTTCCGTGCGGCGTTCGGCCCCACCTATTATTCGTACAACATCGGCGACTGCCACTTCGTCGTGCTCGACGACGTGCTCTACACCGGCTCTTCCAACTACACCGCCGAAATCACCGAGGCGCAGATGGCATGGCTGGAACAGGACCTGAAACACGTGCCCAAAGACAAACTCATCATCATAGGAGTGCATATCGCCACCTCGCGCCGCAACCGCCCCACGAGCCACATCGCCAACTACCGGGAGCTCTACGCCCTGCTCGACGGATACAATGTCCGCATCCTTTCGGGACACTCGCACAACAACTACACCACGACGATCTCCGAAACCATCGAGGAGAACACGCTCGGCGCCGTGATGGGCGCCTACTGGAACGGCGAGGAGCTGTGCAACGACGGCAGCCCCCGGGGCTATGCGGTCTACGAGATCGAGGGCAACCGGATCGCAAACTGGTATTATAAGGGTACGGCCTATCCCAAGGAGTACCAGATGTACCTCTACGGTCCCGGGCAGGCGGTGTCCGAGCAATACCGCGACGGGCTGATCTTCAACATCTTCAACTGGCACTCCACCTGGACGGTCGAGGTCCGGGAGGACGATGCCGCCTGGACGACCCTGCCCTCCGGATCGAACCTGAAATACGAGATGGACCGCCGGGCCTACGACTTCATGTACGGCGACACCAAACCCGAGCACCGCCCGACGGCCGAACCGGAGACGAACAACGACCACATGTTCTATTACGAACCGTCGTCCGCGACGTGGAGCGAAGTCACGGTAAAGGCGTCCGACCCCTACGGAAACGTCTATACCGAGAGTATCCGGAACGAATAGAACCCATTACGAAGAATCGAATCCCCTCTCCGCATCGTCGGAATGAACGGTGCGGAGAATTTTTCAACTGTTTTTCAATCCATGAAAAAATTTTTCCCGACACTTCTGCTCTTGCTGAGCTGCGGACTTTCGGCCGTCGCACAGCCATCAGGGAATCCGCTCGTCTTCGGCGAGAACCGCCTGACGCTCATCACGCCGACGCTCTTCCGGCTGGAATTCGCCCGCGACGGCAAATTCATCGACGATCCCACGATCTTCGCCTACGACCGTTCGAACCTGCTTCCCGCGGACCGGTTCGAGGTGCGGGCGCTGGGCGGCGACCGCTACGAGATCACGACCGAGGCCCTGCGTATCGTCTACGAGCACGACGGCTTCCCGTTCGGACTGCACAACTTCGCGGCCTACTACAAGCTCAACGGCAAGGAAAAGAAGTTCACCAACCGCTGCATCTTCCGCAACAACCTCGGCGGTCCGGTCGAAACCCTCGACCGCGTCACCGGTGAAATCCCCATGCAGGACGGGTTGCTGAGCCGCGACGGCTGGTACGTGATCGACGACGAACGCTCCGACCTGCTGGTCGATGGATGGCTCCGCCCGCGCGACACCCGCAGCCATGTGCAGGACCAGTACTGCTTCGTCTACGGCAACGACTACAAGGCCGCGCTGGCCGACCTGGGAGCCATCGGCGGACGGGTTCCGATGACCCGCAAATACATCCACGGCGTCTGGTACTGCCGCTACTGGGACTACACCTCCGAGGAGTTCCTCTCGATCATCGACGGCTACGAGCAGAACGACTTCCCGCTCGACAACCTCGTCTTCGACATGGGCTGGCACACCTACACGGCCCGAACCGGCACCGGTCATGCCGGCAGCCGCAGTTGGACGGGCTATACCTGGGAGCGCGAACGCATTCCCGATCCCGAAGCGCTGATCGCCGAGGTGCACCGCCGCGGCGTGACCGTGTCGCTCAACGACCATCCGCACGACGGCATCCGTCCCCACGAGGAGATGTACGGCGCCTTTATGAAGGATATGGGGGCCGATCCGGCCAAACCGCTCCTTTTCGACCTGGGCGACCGCAAATACATGGAGACCTTCTTCAAACACGCCCATCACACCACCGAGGATATGGGCGTCGATTTCTGGTGGCTCGACTGGCAGCAGAACTACCTCTATCCCGAGGTGCGGGGATACCGTTCCACCTCGTTGCAGTGGATCAACGAACTTTACTACCGCGAAACGGAGCGGAAAGGACTGCGCGGCGCGGGTTACAGCCGTTGGGCCGGGTGGGGCGACCACCGCCATCCCATCCAGTTCTCGGGCGACGCGCAGGCCAACTGGGAGATGCTGGCTTTCGAGGTCAAGCTCACGGCCGCCAGCGGCAATGCGGGCTGCTACTACTGGGCGCACGACATCGGCGGATTCCGCGGCGACCCCAATCCCGAACTTACCGTGCGCTGGACGCAGTTCGGAGCCTTGTCGGCCGCCCTGCGCGTGCACTCGACCAAGGATGCGCGGCTCGACCGCCGTCCGTGGATCAGCGGCGAACGCGAAACCGCCGCCATGCGCCGCATGTACCACATGCGCTCGGAGCTGATGCCCTACGTTTACAGCAGCGTCTGGCAGACCCATTCGACGATGGTGCCGCTGAACCGCCCGATGTATATCGAATACGGCGGCGACGAACGCGCGTACTGCAACGAGCAGGAGTTCCTTTTCGGGGACCTGCTGCTCGCCGCTCCCATCGCCTCGCCCGGCACGGGCCCCGACAAGGTCGCTTCGCAGCGGGTGTGGTTCCCCGGAGAGGATGTCTGGTACGACTTCTTCACCCACGAACGCTTCGACGGCGGCCGGGAGTGCGAAATATCCAAGCCGCTCGAAGAGTTTCCGCTCTACGTCCGGGGAGGCTGGGTGCTGCCCATGCAGCCCTATACGCCGCGGCCGGCCTCGACGCCGCTCACGACGCTCGTCATGCGCGTCTACCCCTCGGCCGGCGATGCCGACAACACCTATACGCTCTACGAGGACGACGGAGTGACCCGCGATTACGAACAGGGCGCGTATGCGACCACGCAGCTCAATTACCGCCGGACGGGGCGGGTGACGACCGTAACGGTACGTCCCACCGCAGGCTCTTACGAAGGTCAGGTCGTCAAACGCGCCTACCGGCTTCAGCTCCCCGCCGCCGGGAAGATCGAAAGAGCGAAGGTCGGCGGCCGCAGCGTGAAGCCTGTGTTCGATGAAAAGCTGAAATGCCATGTGATAGAGGTCCCCGCGGCTGACATCCGCCGGGAGGTGAAGATCGAAATCATCGGTTGATCCGGCCGCCGAAGACCGGAACGTGCGACGAATCTCCGCCGGAAAACGGTGCGGGATTCGTCTTTTTTTGTAAATTTGTATATTTGAACAAGCGTCCCGATGAAAAAGTTGATCATGTTCTCCCCCCCCCCTCGTTTTTGTGATCTGTATGGTTCTGCTTTGTGCCTGTCATGAGAGTGATAACGAACAGATACTCGACCAGTTGGATCAGGTCATCGAAAGTAAGGGCCTCTATGCGGTACGTTTCGAACGGCGAGTAGACTCGCTGCGGAGGGAACTATGCACCGCGTCCGACGACACGATGCGGTGGAGGACGGCCAATCGGCTGTTCGATTCCTATATCACTTACAACATCGACACGGCGGCCCGTTACGTCGCCCTGATGTACGACCTTGCCGAGCACACGGGCCGCCGGGACATGAAGTTTCTGTCCACCACCTGCGACATATCCGTCCTGATCGGCCGCAACAACATCGAAGACGCTTACGACCGGATTCGGTCGCTCGATACCGCAGGCATCACCAAGCGGATGCGTGCGAACTACTACACTCAGCAGATGGTCGTCTACGGGCGTCTCGCCTCGCAGAACACCTCCGAATCCCGCAGCAGGGCCTATGCCGACACACTCGCCCGGATACGGCGCGTGCGCATCGGCTTCGACGGACACTCGTACGTCACACGCCAGCGGCTGCGGGCCATCGACCTGCTGTCGCAGCAGCGTTGCGACGAGGCGCTCGATGTGCTGCTGCCGCTTTACAACCCCCGGCAGAGTTCGCGGACACTGGCCCGCGTGGCGTACAACATAGCCAACGTATACGAAACCCTCGGCGACCGCGAACAGCGCAAATACTGGCTCGCCCGCGCCGCGGTGAACGACCTGCGAACCCCCGTCCGGGAGTACCTCTCCCTGTACGAACTGGCGCTGATGATGTTCGAGGAGAAGGACATGGAGCGTGCGGCCCGCTACATTCAGTGCACGGTCGCCGATATGCTTTCGTGCAACTACAACACGCGCATCTTCCATTCGAGCCAGGCCGAGATGATCATCAATCAGGCCGTGGTTTACAGCATCAACTCCCGCAGCCGCATCCTGACGGTCATGGTCAGCGTTTTCCTGCTTCTGCTGGTGATCATAGCCCTGCTGCTGTTCCACACGCAGCGCCAGCACCGGCGGCTGAGGCGCAACACCTCCCTGATTTACGAAGTCAACAGGCGGCTTCACGAACGCAACGAACAGTTCCGGATCGTGAACGACCATCTGCGCGATGCCAACAAGATCAAAGACAGTTATGTGTTCCGCTACATGCAGCTCGCCACGCATTACATCGGCCGGGTCGACGAATACCGGATGGAATTGCGAAAAACCGCCAAAACCGACGGTACGGAGGCCCTGATGCGCAAACTGCGGTCGCCTTCGGATGTGGACCGCAATTACCGCGACTTCTACCGCATCTTCGACGAAACGTTCCTCGGCATCTTCCCCGACTTCGTAGAGCGGGTCAACGAGTTGCTCGAAGAGCCGGCGCGTTTTCCGGTGCGTTCGGACGGGGCTCTTTCGACCGAACTGCGCATCCTGGCCGTCATGCGGCTGGGGATCACCGACAGCGGTTGCATCGCCAGTTTTCTGAACTGCGCTTCGGCAACGGTTTATACCTATCGCACCAAACTCCGCAATTCGGCGCTCGGCTCGCGCAGCGATTTCGAAAACCGGGTTCGGCGCATCGGCCTCTGACCGGATTTCTTACGGATCGCCCATTTGCGGCGGGGATTCTTTCATAGTGGTTGTTTCATACGGGTTGTCAGATCTGGACCGGTTTTGACAACCGGCTATCAGTGTGCCGTTTACGCGGGGATCGGGTTCTCCGTGTCATGAAAACGGCTTCTTTATACGCGATTCGGGCCCTGCGCCGGGAAACCCGCGCGCGGGGAACGGAATTTGAAACGATGGTCGGGACAGCAAACCAAAAAAATTAAACAACCATGAACGTCAAAAAATTACGTTACTTTGCGTTCGCACTCATTGCAGTTGCGTTCTGCGCGTGTCAGAAGGAGCCTTCGACATCGGACCTTCACCGGGATTATCTGGTCTACACCGCCCACGATACCGGCACCGACTTCGCCGCGATCGACACCTACTACATTCCCGACAGTATCCTGATCATCGGGAACAGCGACAAAACCGAATACTGGAAAGACGCCGACGCCATGGCGATCATCGGCACGGTGGTCGGCAAACTCGACGATGCGGGCTACACGCGCACCGAGGACAAAGACGCCGCCAGCGTGGGCATCCAGCTCAGCTACGTCCGCAAAGTGACCTACTTCGTAG